>ULUJ01068570.1_pt1 | contig 48895 bp, 37 predicted proteins | sample 1958381 | NCBI WGS metagenome assembly ULUJ01 (sample SAMEA4835757, study PRJEB28245) | human gut metagenome | biome: gut microbiome; material: fecal sample | place: Denmark | collected 2008 | reverse complement strand
GGGCCCCAGCCGTGGGCAAAGCTGTTGCGTGGCTTGCCTTCCAGCACAGCCTCAGGCTCGGCAAACTCGTTGTAGAGTCCGATGAAGCTCTCGCGGTCGGTATCGTAGCCCTGAATCTCGGTATTCACTGTGTAGAAAGCATAGTGGTTGCGGCGCTCACGATATTCGGTCTTGTGATAGATGGTAGAACCTTCTACCTCTACTTCGCCCGTAGAGAAGTTGCGCTGGAAGTTCTCCATGTCGGTAGCAGCATTCCAGAGGCACCACTCTGCAAAGGAGAACACCTTGAGGGTCTTCACCTCCTCAGTCTGGTTCTTCAGCGTCATCTTCTGCACCTCAGCCCATGTATGGAGGGGTACGAAGAAGAGCACACTCGCCTCTACGCCGTTCTTGCTGCCCGTGATGCGGGTATAGTTCATGCCGTGGCGGCACTCGTAGCTGTCGAGCGGTGTCTTGCAAGGTTTCCATCCCGGGTTCCATACGGTATCGCCATCTTTGATATAGAAATAGCGACCGCCGTTATCCATCGGCACACCATTGTAGCGATAACGGGTGATGCGACGGAACTTGGCATCCTTGTAGAAGGAATAACCACCTGCTGTGTTTGAGATGAGCGAGAAGAAATCCTCGTTACCCAAATAATTGATCCAAGGCCATGGGGTCTTTGGGTCAGTAATCACGTATTCGCGATTGGCGTCATCAAAATGACCATACTTTTTTTCTGCCATTGTTTTTTTAATGTTATTTCTTGGTAAAATATACTATTTTGGTGCAAAGATAGTAAAAAGTTTAAGTTTCGGGGTTAGAAAACAGTTTTTTTTTGTATTTTTGCAATGAAAAGTTTGATGATTATCATCATTCTATAAACATTTAATACAATTGGCTTATGAAAAGAAACATTTTATCACTTCTGATAGCCCTCTTTGCTACGATGCAGGTAGCGGCTCAGACATACGACAACTTGTGGAAGCAAGCTGAAATCAATGCTCAGAAGGCCCAGCCTAAGAGCGAAATCGCGGTGATGAAGAAAATCATCGCCAAGGCTTCGGCTGCCAAAGATTACGGGCAGCTGCTGGCGGCTGAGATAAGACAGATGACACTCTGGAAAGAGATTTCGGCTGACTCGCTGACGCCTAACGTGAAGCGGATGGAAGCAGAGGTGCTGAAGGTGAACGACCCCGCATTGAAGGCGGTGAGATATGCCGTGCTGGGCAAGGTGTACCGTGATATGAACGAAAAGAAAAGCCAGGAGTTCTTCAAGAAGGCCTTGGGACAGCCTGAACTTCTTGCCCGACATACATCTGCAGAGTATGTTCCATTGACGCTGAAGGGCGTGGATGGCAGTTCCTTTAACAACGATCTGCTGCATCTCATCGGATTCGAGGCAGACAGCAAGGAGGCGTATCTGCAGCTGTACACCTATTATAATAAGGTGGGCAATCGGGGTGCGGCTTGTCTCTGTGCCTATAAGCTCATCGAGAAATACCGCCAGGACGACGTGAGAGAGGTGAAGAAATCGAAGTATCTGCAGACCATCGACTCGCTCATCCAGATTTATCAGGATATTCCGGAGGCAGGCGAACTTGCCGTGGAGCATTTCCGCTTCATGGAAGGTGCTACCGATGCCAAACCGCAGGATAAGCTCAACTATATCAACTATGCGCTGAGCCGCTGGGGTGAATGGTCGAGAATGAACGAACTGAGAAATGCGCAGAAGCGACTTACCGAACCGATGTTCCGGGTGAAGGATATGCCGCAGGTATTGCGACCTGGGGAGAAGGTTTGGGTGCAGCTGGATGTGCGTAATCTCCAGAACCTGAAAATCAGCATCTCCCGCCTCAATATTACGGCAGATAACGATTATAATGCGCAGGATGAGGCTACCTATAAGATGCTCCTGAAGAAGACCACGAAACTGCATCAGAAGGATTACAGCAGGAATTACTATGGTCGTCCGGATTATCAAGAGGTGAAGGATTCCATTGAAATCGGTGGCAATCTGCCGCTGGGTGCCTATCTGATGGAGGTGACTTCGGATAATACCAGCATCGCTCCGCAGCGAGAACTCTTCTATGTCAGCAATCTGGCGGTGATGATCCAGCAGTTGCCGGATGATAAGCATCGCTACGTAGTGGTGAATGCTACTGACGGACAGCCTATCGCTGGGGCGAAGATAGAACTCTATGACCAGTGGTATGATTTCAACACAAAGAAGGACAAACGAACGGTTCATGCCCGCTTGACGACCGATGAGAACGGAGAGGCTTACTTCAAGAATGTGGATGGAAACATCTTGATTTCCACCAGCAATGACAAGTTTACGCCTGCCAAGGATATCTATCTTTCTCGCACCCGCTATTACGAACAGAAGGATGACAAGATTAAACATCAGCTGTTTACCGACCGCAGCATCTATCGCCCGGGTCAGACCGTGCATGCCTCAGCCATTTCCTACATCGTGAAGAAGGGCTTGGATGCCAGTGTGCCTGGCAAGAGCATGGAACTGAATTTTATCCTGCGAGATGCTAACGGGAAGCAGGTGGCTGAGCAGAAGGTTACTACCGATGAATACGGTACGGCTTCCGTAGATTTCGAATTGCCGAAGGAGGGACAGACGGGACTGTATTCCATCTCCGTGAATGGAACGGCAACAAAATATGTAAGAGTGGAGGAATACAAGCGTCCAACCTTCGAGATTACCTTCCCGAAGGTGAACGAGAAATATAACTGGGGCGATACTGTAGTGGTGAAGGCTACAGCCAAGACCTATGCCGGTATACCTGTGCAGGGTGCCAAGGTGGAGTATCAGGTGACTCGCAGAAACCAGCTTTGGTGGTGGGGCGCAGGCTCTGCCGGACAGTTGGTAAAGACAGACAGTTGCGTGACTCGTGAGGACGGAACCTTCGATGTGGAAATTCCGCTGGAGGCTTCCTTGTCAGGAAAAGACGAGGTTGATATGAGCGATTTCATGCGCATCGCCCGTTTCTTCAACTTCGAGGTCTCAGCCATCGTTACCGACATCAGCGGCGAGAGCCACGAGGGCGTGATGAGTCTGCCTCTGGGCACCAAGCCAACCATCCTCACGGTGAATCTTCCTAAGCGTATAGAAACAGACAGTCTGAAGACGGTGACCTTTGCTTACCGCAATGCCAGTGGTATGCCGATTTCTAGTAGGTTGAAATATCGAATTGATGAGGGCGAATGGAAGGATGCCGAGGCGAATGTACCGGTTTCGATCAAGGAATATGCTTTTTCTTCTGCATCATCTGCCTCTTCTTCCCTCGTTTGGAAATCTGGCGTTCATCAGTTGGAGGCAATCTGCGGACAGGATACTCTGCAGCAGAAGTTTACGCTCTTCAGCATGAAGGATACCCATCCGGTGGAGCCAACCACCGAATGGTATTATCAGACGGCGAAGACTTTCCCTCGTGATGGCAAGCCGGTCTATATTCAGGTGGGCTCTTCGGAGAACGGAGCGCACATCGTATATTCCATCATCGCCGGCAACAAACTGCTGGAGAAGGGCGCCTGGGAGTTGGGCGACAGCATCGTGACTCTGCCTTTCACCTACAAGGAGGAATATGCGTCGGGCATCGTACTGAACTATAGTTTCGTGAAGCAAGGCAAGTGCTATACCCGAATGATGAGCATCGCCCGTCCTTTGCCTGAGAAGAAACTGAATATCGCCTGGAAGACCTTCCGCAACCGTCTGACCCCTGGACAGAAGGAGGAGTGGACGCTGAAGATTACCACCCCTGACGGAAAGCCAGCCAAGGCGCAGCTGATGAGCGTACTCTATGACAAGTCGCTCGACCAGATAGCCCCGCATTCCTGGAAAATGTCGCTCGGATTCAGCCAATGGTTGCCAAGCTGCTACTGGACGAGTAATCTGTGGTATTATAAGATGGATTTATTGGGTGTTTATCCTACTAAATATTTTGACCAGAAACAACTGGATGTAGATAAGTTTGATGGCAAATACTTTAGCTATTATGCTTATATGCAAGCGGTGGAGCTGAGCAAGTTGGAACGTTCTTCTGGCGGAACCGTTGAGTCTGTTCGTATACAAAAAGACGAGGTGGTTCGAGAAGAAGCGAAAGGCATCTGGATTCGCAGCTCTAAAATGACCCGTGTCGGAGCGGCTGCTCCATCTGCCAACAAGGTTTTTGATGTAGTAGAGGAGATGCCGCAGTTTGCCGGCGGTTCTGGCTCAGATGCAGGACTGTTCCTCGATAAGGTACAGGTGCGTGAGAATATGAACGAGACCGCCTTCTTCTATCCTGCCTTAGAGAGCGACAACAATGGCAACGTAGCCATCAGATTTACCCTGCCGGAGAGCGTGACTACCTGGAAGTTCATGGGCTTGGCTCATGACAAGGAGATGCGCAACGGTTTGCTGGTGGATGAGGCTGTGGCTCAGAAGACCGTGATGGTGCAGCCTAACATGCCTCGCTTCCTGCGTGAGGGCGATAAGAGCACCATCGTGGTGAAACTCTTCAATACTTCCGACAAGAAGGTGAGCGGCAACACCCGTATGCAGATTCTCGACCCGGAGACCAACAAGGTGGTTTGGCAGAAGACGCAGAATTACAGCATCGATGCCGAGGGCTCTGCTACCATCTCCTTTGATGTTCAGGGACTGAAAGAAGGCGTATATATTAATAAGGTAGTGGCTGTCGGTAATGGCTACAGCGATGGTGAACAGCACTATCTGCCGGTTTTGAGCAACCGTGAACTCGTGGTGAACACCCTGCCTATCACCCTGCATCAGAAGGGTGAGCAGAGCTTCGACCTGAGCAAACTCTTCCTGAACAAGGAGGGCAAGCAGGCGAAGGGCGCTGAAGAGGCAAAGGTAACCATCGAGTACACCAATAACCCAAGTTGGCTGATGGTGAAGGCGCTGCCAGCCATCAGTAATCCGGATGAGGAGGACGCCATCTCGCTGATGTCTGCCATCTATGCCAATACTATCACAAACCATGTACAGAAGCATCTCTCGCTGGAAAATCTCACTCAGGAGAGCATCCGCCTGCAGAATCAGGTGGAGAAACTGAAGAAGTTGCAGAACGCTGACGGTTCCTTCTCCTGGTGGAAGGGAATGAAGGGCAGCCGGTATATGACTACATCGGTAGCCGAAATGATGGTTCGATTGAATGCCATCGCAGGTGTGCAGAAATCAACCGCCCGGATGCTGACTTCCGCCATCGATTATCTCTCCTGGCAGACAGCACAGGAAGTAAGAGAAATGAAGAAGCAGGAGGAGAAAAAGCAGAAGGTGAATCCTAGCGAACAGGCGCTGCATTATCTCTACATCCTTTCGATGGATGGCAGAAAGATGAAGCAGAATCTGGAGCAGGATAAGGCTTATCTCCTGGACAAGATGTCGAAGATGACCGGTGATTTCTCCATCTATGGCAAGGCGCGTGCTGCCGTGGTTCTCGCCAGAAACAGCCAGCAGAATGCTGCTTACTGCGAGAAGGCAGGCGAATATCTGCAGAGCGTGAACGAATATGCCGTTTACCGCGAGGAGATGGGCCGCTACTACGATACCCGCAAGGCACTCTACAGCTGGAGAAACTATAAGATTCCTACCCAGGTATCCGTGATAGAGGCGATGCAGATGCTGAAGCCGAACGACAAGCAGACCATCGAGGAACTGCAGCGCTGGCTCCTGATGTCGAAACGCACCCGGGTTTGGGATACGCCAGTGAACACCGTGGATGCCGTCTACGCCTTTATGAAGGGCAATGAGAGCAACTGGAGCAGGAAGGCTGAGAATGCCGTGCTGAAACTGGATGGCAAGCTGCTGCCGATGCCGCAGGATTCCACTACTTTGGGCTATGTGAAGACCGAAAGACCGGGCAAGGCATCTAAGCTGAGCATCGACAAAAAGAGCGATTATACCAGCTGGGGAGCTGTCTATGCAGAGTTTAAGCAGCCTATCAGCGAAATCGGTTCCATGGAGTCGGGCATCAAGGTGCGCCGTGTCATCGTTCCAGCCGAATCTGAGAGCAAGGGCAATGCGCAGGTAGGCGAGAAGGTGAAGGTAACGCTCATCATCACCGCCGACCGCGACTACGACTTTGTGCAGATTACGGATAAGCGTGCGGCATGCCTGGAGCCGGTTAACCAGTTGAGCGGTTATCAGTGGGGCATAGGCTGCTATGTTTCTCCAAGAGATCATGCAACAAATTTCTATTTCGATCGTTTATCTAAAGGTAAGCACATCGTAGAAATGGAGTATTACGTGGATAGAAAGGGCGACTATCAGAGCGGAACTTGCATCGCTGAGTGTACCTACAGTCCGGAGTTTGGTGGCCGCACAGAGACCTATGAATTGAAAGTTAATAATTGATAGTTAAAAGTTTATAGATTGATAATTTAAAATAGAATAGTATGAAACGGATGAATATATGGATGCTCTCAGCGCTGTTGGCGCTGCCTGCATCAGCACAGAAGATTACAACCCAGCACGAGGTGGTAGACTGCGGACAGGTGGTGTTCCACAAGCCTGTAACTGCCGAATTCGTGCTGAAGAATGACGGGCACAAGCCGTTGGTTATCAACAATGTATTGAAAAGCTGCGGATGTACGGAGGTAGATTATCCGAAGACGAGCATAGCTGCCGGCGAAAGTTTCGTCATCAAGGCGGTATACGATGCCAAGCAGATGGGTACTTTCACCAAGCAGGTTTGCCTCTATACCAATGCGGATGAAGAGCCGTTCATCCTCTCTATGAGGGGAAGGGTAGTGGGCAGCGTAGTAGATTTCGCTGGTTCTTACGATGAGATGCTGGGTGTCATCAAGAGTGATGTCCAGGAGGTGGAGTTTGATGACGTGAACCGTGGCGACCGTCCGGTTCAGCGCATTCATATCTTCAATCCTACCGACGAAGTGCTGGAGCCGGTAGTGATGCATCTGCCATCCTATCTTCATGCTTTCGTATCGCCTTCCAAGGTGGCTCCGCGTCATTCTGCCGAAATCAGTTTCGTGCTGGATTCCAAGAAACTGCGCGACCTGGGCTTGAACCAGACATCGGTTTATCTCGGTGAGCGTCCTGGCGATAAGATTGCGCCTGAGAAGGAAATCGTGGTATCAGCCGTTCTTCTTCCTGGTTTCGAAAACATGACTCCAGCCAAGAAGGCACTGGCTCCGAAGATAGAGATGTCTGCCACCGATCTCAATCTGGGTAGTTTCAATGGAAAGAAGAAGCTGAAGGGTGAGATTCTGATTACCAATAAGGGTAAGTCGGAACTGGATATCCGCAGCATGCAGATGTTTACGATGGGCTTGCAGGTGAAACTGAAGAAGAGTAAGATTCAGCCAGGAGAGACCGTTAAGATGAAGGTGACGGCTGTGGCTGCCGACTTGAAGAAATCGCGTGTCAGACACCCTCGTATCCTCATAATTACGAATGACCCTGACCATGCTAAGGTGGTGGTGAAGATTTATGTACAATGATTTAAAAATGAATATCGTGCAGATAGAAATAGATAACGGCAGTGGGTTCTGCTTTGGCGTAACCACTGCCATCAAGAAAGCTGAAGAGGAGTTGGCTAAGGGCGGTAAACTTTACTGCCTGGGCGATATTGTGCATAACGGTATGGAGGTGGAGCGCCTGCATGAAGCGGGACTCATCACGATAGACCATGAGCAGATGGAGGAACTGCAGGGCGTAAAGGTCTTGCTCCGTGCTCATGGTGAACCGCCTGAAACTTATGCCCTTGCTGAGCGAAATAACATTGAAATCATCGATGCTACCTGTCCTGTGGTGCTCCAGTTGCAGCGCCGCATCAAGAAGCAGTATGTCAACAATCCGGAGGCACAGATCGTGATTTTCGGCAAGAACGGGCATGCTGAGGTGCTCGGACTGGTGGGGCAGACGGAGAGTCATGCCATCGTGGTAGAGAAGTTTGAGGATGTGAAGCAGCTGAAGGAAACCGGTCAGCTGGATTTCTCTAAAGATATCTATCTTTACTCCCAGACTACCAAGAGTCTCGATGAGTTCCACTGCATCATCGAATATTGCCAGGAGCATATTGTTGAGGGCGCTGTCTTCAAGAGTTTCGATACCATCTGCCGTCAGGTGGCTAACCGCATGCCTAACATCGCTGCCTTTGCCAGCAAGCATGATGTCATCCTCTTTGTGAGTGGCAGAAAGAGTTCGAACGGCAAGGTGCTTTTCAAGGAATGCAAGAGCGTGAATGCCAACAGCTACCAGATAGAAAGTGCTGACGAAATAGATATGAACTGGTTCAAGGATGTGGAAACGGTAGGTATCTGTGGTGCTACCAGTACGCCGAAGTGGCTGATGGAAGAGTGCAAGGATAAGATTATCAAGGAAAACTCTGCTCTTTTGTAATAAGAGTTAAAATATTGATTATCAGCTACTTGATATACTTGGTACGGTGTTTCACCGTATATGGGTAGAGGATAGTTTTATCGTTGGTTGAAAAACTTAATATATTGGTTATTAATCAGTTAACCCATTTGGTGTCGTGTTTCACGACGTCAAGTGGGTTTATCTTTTATAAACTGTCTGAAAATAAAACAGGTGATAAATCTTCTCCCGAAGACCTATCACCTTCAAAAAACAGTAATTAACTCAAAATTTATAATCTATATCATTACTACCTTGTTAATATGGTTGCAAAGATACTAAATTGAAGTTTTTTTTTCCAAATCTTTTCATCGAATAAAATAAATTTATCGGCAAAAGTAGTATATTTAACGTATTTTTGCATTAATAACCCGGCAGTCTCTTCTCTGTAGCTTATTCTGCTATTGCTTTTTGATATTGTTCCATCAGCCATGCCTTCTGTTCAGAAATGGTCATGTTGCTGTTGTCGAGCGTGATGGCATCATCTGCTTTTCTGAGTGGGGAAGTCTCGCGGTGGCTATCGATATAGTCGCGCTCCTCTACATTCTTCAGAATCGCATCGAAGTCGGCTGGCATTCCTTTCTCCTTCAGTTCATCGAAACGGCGCTGTGCTCTCACCTGTGAACTGGCTGTTACGAAAATCTTCAGTTCGGCATTAGGGAACACGGTGGTACCTATATCGCGACCATCCATCACGATACCCTTGTCTTCGCCCATCTTCTGCTGCAGTTCTACCAGCGCCTCTCTGACGAAAGGAACGGCGGCAATCGGACTAACGTGGTTGGAAACCTCTAACGAACGGATTTCCTTTTCTACCAGTTCGCCGTTCAGATAGCAGTCTGGGCGACCGGTTGTTGCATTAAACTTGAATGAGATGCTGATGTTCTTCATCTCCTTCTGCAGTTCTTCAGTCTTTACGGCTCCATCTGCTTCGAAGAGCTGATGACGTAGCGCATAGAGGGTTACCGAGCGGTACATGGCGCCCGTATCTACATAAACATAACCTATTTCCTTGGCAAGATCCTTTGCCATCGTACTCTTACCGCAAGAAGAGTATCCGTCTATTGCTATTGTTATTTTCTTCATAATTTCGAACTAACTTTAATTATAATTTATAATCTGTAACTTACGTTCAGCATGAGACTGTTGCTACTGACGTGATATTTGCCGTAGGCAACGTTCAGATGGAAGCGCTCCAGGTTGATACCGCCACCCACAGAGAAACCGGCTCCATGACTGCTTTCCTCATCTTCTGAGGTGCTGATTTTCATCTCGTTGGCTCTCCGGAAGTTGTAGCCGGCACCTATCCACAGGCTCTCCGAAAGCAGAATGTCGGCACCTACTACGGCATGATCACGAAGACTGCTGTCCCAATGGTTCAGGTTGACCAGTGTGGCTGATACCCTGAACGGTGTGTTGGCGAAGCGTTTCGTCACACCCAACTGCAGGTCGATCGGCATCTTCTCATATTCATTGTCGTAAGCTTTCAGCTGTCCACCCAGATTCTTTGCCGCACATGAAACCGACCATTCCGTTTCCGGGTCGTAATAGTTGATGCCCAGATCCACTCCCACAGCGATAGAATTGTAATCGCCAATATACGAAGTGATGAATTTGGCGGCAATACCACCCGCAAACTTTTCACCGAGCATATAAGAGAAGTAACCCGCAACGGCAATGTCCTTTGCCGAGAACTCACCCATCTGGATGTTGTTCTCATCCGTCTCTTTCATCTTGCCGTAGTCAACAAGCTGAGCCGAAACAGCCCACGAAGCCTTGTCGTTGACAATACGGTTGAAACTAGCCGAGGCAGTGTTCACCCCCGACATATAGTTCATATAATTGAGATTGACCGTCTTGTCGTTTACTGATGACAGGAGAGCCGGATTATGGAATATGAGTGCCTCATCATCTTCTATCAAGGTGATGTTGTCGCCACCCAGAGCAGCTGCATGGGCACTCACCGGCAAGCGAAGGAAATTATACCCCGTTTGGCTCTCTTGAGCATCAATAATTGTCGCAAAAAGCGTCAATATTGCGGAAATTACATATTTTTTCATTTAAATTTTCTAATTCTTTGGCAAAGATACTGCTTTTTTCAATAATAAGAAGTAATTTTGCAATGTTTTCGTAGGAAATAACGATTTTAAACGGTTTTTATTGTGGAAATTAAGAAATCAAATAGCGCACAACTGGAAGATAAGCGGGTTACATTTTTTCTGCTGGGGTTGCTGCTGGCTTTTACTTTCATCTTCGTAGGACTCCAATATCAGAGAGGTCAGCAGGGAGATGATGACTTGTCGGAATCGATGGAAGATCTCTCACAGGATCTGGAAATGTCGCCTCGTCCCGACCAGAAAGATATGGTGAGTGCAGAGGCTGTTTCGGCTCCTGCTTCTAAGTCAATTACCCAGGAAGTGAAGGCTGCCGAGCAACAGACTCAGAAGGCACCGCAGAAAATCAGTTCTACAACCAGCGAACTGGTTATCGGCGACGGCTCGGGTGTAGTGGATGGATCTGAGGTGAAGGAAGCGGTTCCTGAAACTCCCATTGAGAATCCGGGAGCTGAGGCTCCTATCAAACTGACCGTCGTGCAGAAGATACCGCAGTTTCCTGGTGGCTGGTCTGCCTTCATGCAGTGGCTTACCAAGAATCTGAAGTACCCTGTAGCTGCCCAGAAGAGTAAGATTCAGGGAACCGTAGTGGTATCCTTTATCGTAAACAAGGATGGAAGTGTTGCCAATATCAAGGTAAGCACTTCGGTAGATCCATTGCTCGACAACGAGGCTTTGAGGGTGATGAAGATGATGCCGAAGTGGAAACCGGGCATCGATAAAGGCAAGGTCTGTCGCACGATGATTGCCATCCCGGTAGTGTTCCAACTATAAATTATAAATTGTTCATTGTAAATTATACATTATAAATTATACATAATTATGAAGACAGCAGATGAAATTTTAAGCATGGTAAATGAGTTTCTGGCTAATTTGCCTTACGAAAGAAAGCCAAAGTCTCTTTATGAGCCTATCAGATACGTTCTTTCTATGGGTGGCAAGCGTATTCGTCCTACGCTCATGCTTCTGGGCTACAATCTTTTCAAGGACAATCCTGAGAAGATTCTGATGAATGCCGTTGCCCTGGAAACTTATCATAACTATACTTTGCTGCATGATGACCTGATGGACAATGCTGATTTGCGTCGCGGTCATGAAACGGTTCATAAGAAATGGGATGCCAATACGGCAATCCTTTCGGGCGACAGCATGCTCGTTCTGGCTTATGAGCGTATGGCTCAATGTGATGAAAAGCATCTTGCCAAGGTGTTGAAACTCTTTACTTCCACTGCCCTGGAAATTGGTGAAGGTCAGCAGTTTGATATGGAGTTTGAAAACCGTAATGATGTGAAGGAGGAGGAATATATCGAGATGATCCGCCTCAAGACCAGCGTACTCCTGGCTTGTGCCTTGAAGATGGGTGCAATCCTTGCCGATGCTTCTGATGAGGATGCAGAGAACCTGTATAAGTTTGGCGAGCAGATCGGATTGGCGTTCCAGTTGCAGGATGATTACCTCGATGTTTACGGCGATACCAAGGTGTTCGGTAAGGAGATTGGTGGCGATATCACATCTAACAAGAAGACTTACATGCTCATCAATGCCTTCAACCATGCCAACGACGCTCAGCGTGCAGAACTGCAGAAGTGGGTGGATGCCGAGGAGTTCGACCGCAAGGAGAAGGTGGCTGCCGTTACCCGTCTCTACAACGAGATGGGTATCGACAAAATGGCGCAGGATAAGATTGCTTATTATTTCGAGCAGAGCAAGAAGTATCTGGATGCCGTGAATGTGCCTGCTGAGCGTAAGGAGGAATTGGCAAAGTATGCTCAGAAAATGATGAAGCGACAGTACTAGTTGATAGTTAATAGTTTATAGTTGACAGTTCAATGTTCAAAGTAATAGATACACATACGCATTTCGATGCGGAGGAGTTTGATGAGGATAGGGCGGAGGCTTTCGCCCGAGCTAAAGAAGCGGGGGTAGGTAAGGTGTTCCTGCCTGCCATCGATGTGAAGACTACGCACGCTGTGCTGGCTCTGAGCCGGGAATATCCGGGCTACGCCTATCCTATGATTGGCTTGCATCCTGAAGAGGTGAAGGAAGACTGGAAGGAGCAGCTGGCTGAACTCCGGAAGATACTGGAGGAGCATCGCATGACGGGAAATGCTGGGCAGACGGCTGATTCTCCACTGATTTCTGACTTTATCGCTGTGGGCGAGGTAGGACTGGATTATTACTGGAGCCGTGAGTTCGAGCATGAGCAGCTGGAGGCTTTTGAGGAACAGGTGAAGTGGGCGATAGAGACCCGCTTGCCATTGATGATTCATTGCCGCAAGGCACAGAACGAGATGGTGCATCTGCTCAGACAGTATCAGAAAGACCTGCCGGGCGGCGTGTTCCATTGCTTTACCGGCAATCAGAAGGAGGCAGAGGAACTCCTCTCGTTCGATAACTTCGTGCTGGGCATCGGTGGAGTTTCTACCTTCAAGAGCAGTCATCTGCGTGAAGACCTCCCTGCCGTGGTTCCGATGAACCGCATTGTTTTGGAAACCGACTCTCCATACATGGCTCCCGTTCCATATCGCGGAAAGCGCAATGAGAGCGCCTTCGTGGTAGAAGTACTTAAAACCTTGGCAAAAGCCTACAACGTGAGCGAAGAAAAGTTTGCAGAACAGACGAATAAAAATGTAGAAAGTGTCTTTCACTTCTAGGGAAATGCCCCACACGCCCTGAAGACTCAAAGCTCTAGAAGCAGCACGCCCTGAAAGGGCAGAAGCTCCTAGCCCAGGGCAACACCCTGGGTTATAATGGCAATCAGCAAAGCGCCCTGTAAGGGCAAAAGCTTTTGTAAATATATAAAATTTAATAAAAATAAATCCTAAACCAACTATTCATTATGACTAGAAAAATGTTGATGGCAGCCCTCCTGATGGCTGCATTTGCACAGGGCACTCAGGCACAAGACCTGAGCGGCCAGCGTTCTGAAAAGCAGGACGTAAACATGATTCCGGGTAAGAAACTGGATCATCACGGACTCATCGTGAGCCCTACACCACATCTCCTGAATGTGGATGCTGCTAACCGACTCGACCTGCAGAAGGGTGTCAAGGTGATTGACAAGAAAGGTAAGTTTGCTGATGATGTGAAGTTCCTGACCGCTAACGCCAAGGGCATTCGCCTGACCATCGATTTCGGTGAGAAGCTTGCTGCCAAGGCTGGCGTGAAGCCTGTATCGGGTGCTTACAGCCTGAAGGCTGATGCCAAAGGTATCCAGATTGTGGGATACGATGAGCGTGGCGCTTTCTATGGCTTGCAGACCTTGCGCCAGATTGTAAACAGCGAGATGGCAAAGGGCCAGATGCCTTATACCACTTGCAACGACTACCCTGATCTTCCAAACCGTGGTGTGGTAGAAGGCTTCTATGGCGAGCCTTGGTCTCATCAGGTGCGTCTTTCCCTCATCGACTATTATGGAAAGAACAAGATGAACACCTATCTCTATGGCCCTAAGGACGACCCTTATCACAGCTGTCCTAACTGGCGCCTGCCTTATCCAGAGAAAGAGGCTAAGAACATCAGCGAACTCGTTCAGGCTTGCCGCCGCAACCGTGTAGATTTCGTGTGGGCTATCCATCCAGGACAGGATATCAAGTGGAACGAGGAAGACTATCAGAACCTGGTTCACAAGCTCGATCTGATGTACGACCTCGGTGTGCGCTCTTTCGCCATCTTCTTTGATGATATTTCGGGCGAGGGTGCCAACCCAGTGAAGCAGTCGGAACTCCTGAACCGCCTGGCAAAGGAATTTGTGAAGGCTAAGGGCGATGTTACACCGCTCGTGATGTGTCCTACCGATTATACCCGTCTCTGGGCGAATCCAAAACCAACCGGTTCTCTGGCTATCTTCGGTAATACCCTCGATCCATCTATCAATGTATTCTGGACGGGTGATGTGGTATGTAGTGACTTGACCCGCGAGACCCTCGACTGGGTGAACTCCCGCATCAAGCGCCCTGCTTATTACTGGTGGAACTTCCCTGTAACCGATTATGCACGCCATATCATCATGCAGGGTCCTACCTATGGTTTGCAGACCGACCTGACCAACAAGGATCTCTGCGGCTTCGTAAGCAACCCTATGGAGCACGGAGAGGCTTCTAAGCTGGCTCTCTATGGTGTGGCTGATTATGCATGGAACATCGCCAACTATAATCCGTTGGACAACTGGGAGCGTGGCCTGGTAGATCTCACTCCTGAGGCACACGAGGCATATCGCACCTTCGCCATGCACTCTTGCGATACCGAGACCGGTTATCGCCGCATCGAGTCATGGGAGACCAAGAGCTTCCGCATCGACAACTTCACCGATGCTCAGTTCAATGCTCTGCAGAATGAGTTTGTAAGAGTAAAGAATGCACCAGCCCAGATGGAGGCAAACTGCAAGAATGCCCTGCTGATGAAGGAACTCCGCCCATGGTTGACAGAGTTTGGCAAGTTGGGTGAGCGTGGCTTGAAGACCATGAGTCTTATCAAGGAATATAAGGCTGGTAACGACCAGGCATTCTGGGAGGGCTACGTAAACAACCGCATGAGCAAGGAAGACGTGGCTGCCTACGAGAAGCATAAGTCTGGAACCATGGTATTGCAGCCATTCTACGAGCAGTCTATGGACGATATGGCATCTGGCTTCTTCAAGAAGTTGACCGGTAAGGTTCCTGCCTTCTATAAGGGTATCGGTACCTATGCCACTTTGAAAACCACCCAGAGCAAGGCAATGTTCGACAACGATTCTACCACCTATTATACATCGGGTAACGGTCAGAATACAGGCGACTGGATTGGTGCTGACCTGGGCTGCGTTCGTCAGGTATCAGAGGTAAGAATCCTCCAGGGCCGTAACTCTGTGGATGATGTAGATTACTTCGACAACACCGTATTGGAATATTCTGTAGACAGAAAGGAATGGAAGGCGCTGACAGGCGAGTTGAAGAAGCAGTATATCATCAACTGGAAGACCGATTCTCCTGTTGAGGCCCGTTATATCCGTATCAAGAAGTTGAAGTCAGACAAGCGCAACTGGGCAGCTGTCCGCACCTTCGAGGTGAATCCAACCACTCCAGAGCGTTTGAACTTCCCAGTAGAGGCTGACAATCTGGAGGCAGCGATGTATGGTTTCGATGAGAATCCATGCACCTCATTCACCAACAAGGGCACCCTTACCATGGGTATTGAGAAGGATGTAAAGAGTTACACCCTGCTGTTGAAGTTGGCTCCAGGCAAATCATTGGTATGTCGCCAGCTGAACGCCAAGGGCAAGGTTCTTGCCACTACCACCATCGACAGTTCATTCTGCAAGGTGGAATTGGTGAAGAAGGCTGCCAAGCTTCAGATAGAAGGCTCTGCAGAAATCTTCGAGATTATTCCTGAGAAGTAAAGGACTGAACTTTCGCAAGCGGGGAAGTCCGCTAGGTGTCTCGCCAGATTGTAAATCTGTCGGGACGCCTAGCGAGCTTGTACTCTTGGAGACGCCATACGCCCTGAAAGGGCAGAAGCTCCTAGCCAAGGGCAACACCCTGGGTTAAATATGCAACCAACAAGGCGCCCTGAAAGGGCAAAAGCTTTAAAATAGATGCTTTTGTCCTTTCAGGGCGCTTGTTTTATGTCATCTCTAGTTAAAGAAATGTAAAAAGCAAACGAATATGTGGATTTTCGAATAAAAAGTGATAATTTTGTACTTCGAAACAGGAAAGGTGCTCGAGTGGCTGAAGAGGCACGCCTGGAAAGCGTGTATTCCCCTAAAGGGAATCGGGGGTTCGAATCCCCCTCTTTCCGCTTTTATATATATAATAAAGTATATGAAGAAAAATACAGCTATTGCACGTTTTGCAATATTGGTTTTCACATGGATGTGTTCTCTGCCTATGATGGCTCAAGAAGAGAACATGGGATTTCATCAAGCTCTTAAGACAAAGTTTATAGAGGGTAATGCGGGATTTATGTCTCTCGTTGCCATCGCCCTCATCGTGGGTATGGCTTTCTGTATCGAGCGCATCATCTATCTGAGTCTCTCTGAAATCAACGCCAAGAAGTTGATGCAGGATATCGACCAGAAGGTGTCGGCGGGAGATGTGGAAGGGGCTAAGACGCTCTGCCGGAATACCCGCGGACCGGTGGCTTCTATCTGCTACCAGGGTTTGATGCATATCAGCGAGAGTCTTGATGACATCGAGCGCTCGGTAAGCGGATATGGTACCGTTCAGGCGGCTAATCTGGAGAAGGGCTGCTCTTGGATCAAACTCTTTATCGCTATGGCGCCATCGCTCGGATTCCTCGGAACCGTGATCGGTATGGTCATGTCGTTCGACCAGATTCAGCAGGCGGGCGATATCAGTCCTACTATCGTGGCTTCGGGTATGAAAGTGGCGCTCATCACTACCATCTTCGGTATCATCGTAGCCCTCATCCTTCAGGTTTTCTATAACTACATCCTTTCTAAGGTGGAGCACCTGACAAGCCAGATGGAGGAGTCGGCGGTTACTTTAATGGATATTATTGCCAAGAATAAATAAACGAAGAGAGAAATGGTTAAATTTCAATTTTCAAAGCAGAAGACGAAGTCGGCCGAAAAGATATCGCAGCAGGTGTTCTATATCATGATAGGACTGGCGGTGCTGGTTTTCGGTCTGTTCTTTTTGGTAGGCTACGATTTGCCTTTCGAAGAGAACCCCGACTTTAATGCGCCTCTCTTTACCGATGTGCTCATCCTGCTGATGTGGCTCTTCCTGATAGGAGGTACAGGTCTGGCAGTCTTTTCGATGATCAGAGATTATCGCAGCAGCAAGTCGGAGGCTGTAGTGAATGGCATTCCCGTGCGTCGCATCTTCCGCATCACATGGATCGGAACTTTGGCAGTTTTGCTGCTTACCTTCTTTTTGGGCGGTTCTGCTCCGATGCTCATCAATGGCGAGAATTATGCCGACTGGCTCTGGCTCAAGCTTTCAGATATGTTTGTCATCACATCGCTCCTGATGCTGGTGGCAGGAATCGGTGCCGTCTGTTTCGGTGCCACACGTTATATTCGGAAGAAAAACTAAAGTGAGTGCTTTGGGCTCTCTATTCTATAAATAAGGATTAAATATGCTGATTAGAAGGAAGCAACACGAAACCCCGGGACTGAATACCACATCTACAGCCGACATCTCGTTCATGCTGTTGATATTCTTCCTTGTCACCACATCAATGGATGTGGATAAGGGACTGTTGCGCCAACTCCCTTCACCTGAACCGCAGAAGAAGGAACAGCAACATTCGGTGGTAGACAAGGCTAACCTCATGGCGCTGCGCCTGACGGCTGGCGATACGCTTTTGGTCAACGGTAAGCCGATGCAGGTGAGCCAGCTCAAGGAAGAAACCATCCGCTTTGTACACCGCCTGGGCAAGAAACATCTCATCTCTATCGAGAGTGACCGCGATGCCGACTATAATCTCTATTTCCAGATGCAGAATCAGCTGATGGAAGCATATAGCCAGCTACGCAACGAAACAGCCCAGAAGAAATATCACAGGGATTATGCCCTCTTGAACAATGACCAGAAAGAACAGGTGCGCAACATCTGTCCGCAGCGCATCACAGAGTCGTATGCCAACGCAATGACTCAAACCGACCAGCGTGTTGATGCCAATGCTGAAGAAAAGCAAGGGGAAGAAAATTCGGCAGAAACAGCTACTGAACAGCAGAAAGGAGGTAAACAATGATGAATTTTCATAAGAAATCGCATGAAGTGCCAGGGTTGAATACATCTTCTCTGCCAGACCTCATTTTCTCCGTACTGTTCTTCTTTATGATTGTTACCCACATGCGCCAGGTTACCTTGAAGGTAGACTGCCGTTTGCCACAAGGCAAGGAACTCACCCGCCTGACCAAGAAATCGGCGGTGAGCCATATTTATATAGGTAAGCCAACCAAAGAGATGCAGGCAAAGTATGGTACCGGTACCCAGATTCAGTTGAATGATAAGTTTGCTTCGGCTCCCGAAGTGATGGATTACATTTCGGCAGAAAAGAAGCGTATGTCGCCGGAAGACCAGAAGCTGATGACCGTATCAATCAAAGCAGACCAAGAGACAAAGATGGGTGTGATAACCGACGTAAAGCAGGCTTTGCGCCAGGCAAAAGCACTAAAAATCAGTTATTCTGCCACAGAAAAAGGAAAATAATATTAATTTATCATGTTTTTCTCTTAAAAAATTGCTTTTATTAATTTTTTGTATTATCTTTGCAAGCAAATTATTAGTATTATGTCAAAACAAATTTTAGATTCATTAGATAGGCAGATTCTGAAGCTGATTTCTCAGGATGCCCGTATTCCATTTTTGGAAGTGGCACGCGCTTGCAACGTGAGCGGTGCTGCCATTCATCAGCGTGTTGCTAAACTTACAAATCTTGGTATCATCAAGGGTTCACAATTCATCATTGACCCAGAAAAGATAGGTTACGAAACTTGTGCTTATATGGGACTCTATCTGAAGGAGCCTGAGAAGTTTGACCAGGTTGTAGAGGAGTTGAAGAAGATTCCTGAGGTTGTAGAGTGCCACTATACTACAGGCGGCTTTGATATGTTTATCAAGATTTACGCGCTGAACAACCACCATCTCCTGGAAATCATCCATGATAAGTTGCAGCCACTGGGATTGTCTCGCAGCGAGACCATCATCTCTTTCAATGCATCTATCAACCGCCAGCTTTCTATGCAGGATCTCAAGAGTTTCAACGATGATGAAGAGGAAACTGATGAGGAGGCTGCAGCAGAGAAATAAGATATAAAAAGAAAAAAAGCAGTAGCTCCCTGCGGGATTACTGCCTTCTATAAAGGGTGAGGAATGTGAACGGTAAGCCGTTTTCATTCCTCATTTCTTTTTCTGTCACTTCCCATTCTGCCGGATTGATTTCCGGAAAGAAGGTATCGGCATGTTCAGGTTCCTTTTCTACGATTGTGAGATAAAGCTTGTCTGCAAAAGGCAAAGCCTGTTCATATATGCTGGCTCCTCCGATGATGAAACATTCATCTGAAGCTTCTTTGCTTCCAACCGTTTCTTTGTTTCCAACCTCTTCTTTCCTTGCTGCCTCTTCTTTCCTTGCTGCCAGCGCTTCTTCCAGAGAGGTGTATACTTCGCACCCTGTTATCTGCTCTCTTGTCTTCGAGATAACAATATTACGGCGGTTGGGCAAGGCTCCGTTAGGCAGCGACTCAAATGTCTTCCTGCCCATGATGATCGTATGTCCGGTTGTGAGCATACGAAATCGGGTCATGTCCGATGGGATGGCGTAGAGCAACCGGTTCTTGTACCCGATAGCTCTATGCACTTTGGATATACAGGCGATGATGCTAAGCATAAACTATAAACTGTTAACTGTAAACTGTTCTTCCGGAACATGGCTGCTCTTGATCTTCCACTCCTGCGGATAGAGGTTGTTGGCACGGTTGCCAATGTTCTTTTCCCAGCCTATCGGAACCTGTCTGTAGGTTATCAGAACATACCCCTTAGGCGTATCGGCAGGCAGATTCACAGCCTCCTTGCGAAGGTAGCGGATGGTATCATCGTAGGATAACTCCACCTGTGGGAAGTGATCTTTGTTGAGCATCGTAGAGAGAGCGAGAGCCTGGTCAGGAATGAGACCCTTTCCCTTGTCTGTTCCCAGTTTCACACCGGCATGCAGCACCTTCAGGTTCTTTTCAGCCTGGTCGTAGATGTCTTTCCATCTGCCCGGAATGGCGTAAACCGTCTCGTTGCTTTCTGCAGGCATCCATTCCGTATCAGCCTTCAGCCAGCCGTCAGGAATCTCCGGTCCCTTTCCTTTAGCCACCTTCTTGTCTTTCTTCTTATCCTTCCTGTTCTCCTTGGCTGGTGAGCCGGCTTCCCATTCGCCCTCTTTCTTCAGAATCGCCATAAACAGACCTTCGCCTCGCGAAACGCCAGGAATGAACCGGTAAACCGGGAAGTCGGTGCCCGTGAGGTTGCGGGTGATGTTCCATGTATCTTCTACACCCTCCAGTGCCATCACTTCAGCGCCAAGTTCTTCGCATATCCAGTCCACGTTCTCCTCATCTTCGTGCGCATTGAAGGTGCAGGTAGAGTAAATCAGGATACCGCCTGGCTTCAGACAGTTCCAGATATCCGATACGATTTCGCGCTGCAGCTGCCAGCAGTTGTTCACATTCTGGGTACTCCATTCGCCGATAGCCCCTTCATCTTTGCGGAACATTCCTTCGCCGGAGCAGGGAACATCGGTAAGAATCACATCAAACTGCAACTTAGATTTCTTGTAATCGCGGGGATAGTTGTTGGTAACAATCATATCCGGATGACCGAACTTCTGTACGTTTTCGGCAAGAATCTGCGAGCGGGTGCGCATCGGTTCGTTGCTGAAGAGCAGACTCCCTTCCGGCAAGGCAGCCCTTACGGCTGTCGACTTTCCGCCAGGGGCAGCACAGAGATCCAGCATCATCACCGGTTCTTTTACGTACTGTCGGATAGCCATATCTACAAACATAGATGAGGCTTCCTGTACATAATATAAGCCGGCATGCAGCAGCGGATCGAAGGTGAATCCGGGACGCGTAGAGAGATAACGTCCGGTTTCCGGACACCAGGGAACCGGTTCGCCATCAGAATCCTTGCATTTAAAAGGATTGATGCGGATACTGGTTGGTGCCTCCTCTTCAAGGATAGCATGCTCCAGACGCTGATACAGCTTTTCGCCCATCAGTGCCTGCGTATATGTTCTGAAATCTTCAGGTAATGTCTTCATTCTGTTTCTTTTTCTTTAATTTGTTTGCAAAAATAAGAAATTTTTCGTTTCTTTGCAACTAAATCGCGAAGAGATGCGTCTAAGAAGCAGAAATTTTTCAAATAACAAGGTAAAACAGTAAAAAATAATGATATGAAGAAAGCAATATTGGCATTAGCGCTCGTTATGAGCATCGGAGCCACCCAAGTGTCTTTGGCGTCTTCTGCTCCAAAACATCGTTATCATCCAACTACCCAACAGGTAGATTCAAAGGCTGCTCCTGCATCTGCCGCACAGCCATCTGCTTCGAAGGATAAAGGCGACGAGGCGTTGGAGGCTTATTCTGATACAACCAGTACAGATTCGGCCAACTATGATGATTATGATGCGAATGATAATAAGTCTGTTCATTCTAGATACAGTTTAGACAACTATGATGATCCGTTCGATTTCATCGGTTCGGTATTTGGTGGCGGAGCGCTGGCTGTTATGATCATCTTCTGTATCATCTTCGGTCTGCTGTTTGTCTTTGCTCCGCTGATCATCGTATTTCTGGTTATCAGATATCTGATTCGCCGCCACAATGACCGGATGAAACTGGCGGAGATGGCGATGGAGAAGGGCATCAATGTTCCGGAAAGCGACCGGCCGATAGACAAGCAGAGCGATGAGTATCTGGTAAAGCGTGGATTGAGAAATGCCTTCCTGGGAGCCGGTTTGTGCGCCATGTTTGCCTGGTGGGATGCTGATTTCCTGGCTGGCATCGGAGCCCTGGTCTTCTTCTATGGATTGGGACAGACCCTCATAGGTTCGCTTCCAGCCATCAAGGATTGGTGGAGAAACCGCCATGGCGATCAGGGCACAGGTTATAATGGAACTCCGGTATAAAAATCAAACAACAATTATTAGTTAATATATAGTGGAAAAGTTATCCGATATTTCTCTCGTCACGAAGGTGGTGATGCTTCATGACCGCAAGTCGTTCGACTTGCTGGTCAGGAAGTATCAGTCACCCATTCGTGGGTTCTTCCTACGGCAGACGCTGGGGGATGCGCAGCTGAGTGACGACTTGGCGCAGGATACCTTTGTGAAGGCTTATACCCATCTGTCGGGTTTCAGGGGTACAGCCAGCTTTTCCACTTGGCTTTATCGTATCGCCTATAATGTGTGGTATGATTATACCCGCAGTTATAAGGAAACGCAGGATATCGATACGCCGGCGGTTGCCCGACAGAATGCGCAGGGAGTGAATACCGGACTGAAGATGGATTTACTCAATGCCCTGCGGATATTGAGCGAGAACGAACGTACATGCATCACGCTGCAGCTGATGGATGGTCTCTCTATAGATAAGATTGCAGAGGTGACGGGAATGGCGCAAGGCACCATTAAGTCGCATCTCTCTCGTGGAAAACAGAAACTTGCAAGTTACTTAAAAAAGAATGGTTATGACCGATAAGATAAATGATAAGAAGTTGGAGAGCATGAAAGGGGAACCGTTGGACCCTCAGGATGAAGAACTCTTACAGATGTTCTTTTCCGATTGCCAGATGTCAGAGATTCCTGATGACGGATTCTCCGACAGGGTGATGCAGGCCTTGCCGGCTTTACCCGAAACTGGTACAGCGATGTCGCTGGTTAAGCGCCAGCGTCTGGAACATTTATGGACGGCAGCCTGTGTGGCAGCAGGCATCATCATAGCAGTAGTCTGTCAGGGATGGGAACAGATTCAGGGGTGGCTTTTCTCTATGAAGATAGATTTCCTCCTCTCCGGTTCGCGTGCACTTACGCATGTGGCAGATTCCATCGCCCACTCTCAGAATCTCCTGATGGTGCTGGCTGGCATCGTTGTCCTCATCATGGTTTGGGGATATAATGAACTGGCTGATGCACGTCAGTAGGCTTCTTCCCTGATATCAATTGTATAAATGATCAACTCTTTCTATTAGCAGAATAGTTTTTAGTGCTAATAGAAAGAGTTTTTTATTACTATAAATATCATCTTTATGCTCTTGAAATCTCCGTTCATCGACGCTGAACGGATATTCAACGTCGCTGAACGGACATTCAGCGTCGATGAACGAAGATTTAATATTGCTGAATATAGAAAAACAAATAGGTGCTGCTACTTTTTCAGTAGAGCACCTATGCTTATGATATCGGTTTCTAAAACAATTTATAGGTAGTGCGTAGCACTTTGAACTCGGTTCGGCGGTTCAGCTGGTTGCAGATTTCCTGATGCTCCTTGCTCTGCTTCAGGATAAATTCTTCGTTGAGCACATCGCCTTCCTTGAGCCAAGGATACTTCTCGGTAAGTTTCTTGCGCACATTCTTCGGCTTCTCCTTGCCGTAGCCCACAGGGGTGAGGCGCTCTTTCTCTATGCCGTGTTTTATCAGATAGTCTACTACCGATTGGGCGCGGCGCAGAGACAGATGCTTGTTATATTCGCTGTTTCCCTTGTAGTCGCAATGGGCGCTGAGTTCGATGGTAACGTGCGGGTTCTCTTTCAGCAGCGTTACCAGCTGGTCGAGGGCTGTTGTACTGGCTTCGGTAAGGGTTGCCTTGTCGAAATCGTAGAAGATGTTGTCGATGAGTACAGGGGCTGTGATGGAAGCCAGCGGGAACTGGAGCACGTATTCCTTACTCTCTTTAGCTGAATCAACCCGAAGTTCTTCCTTGTGGTTGAGGTAGCCTTTGCAGGATGCCATCACCAGGTAGTCGACATGCGGATTGATAGGGAGGACAAACGAACCGTCGCCCTTGACGGATAGTTTCCTGTTCGTTCCGTCGTTGCCTACGATTCTGACCTCTGCGGCAGGCAGTTCATAACCGTCTTTCTCGTAAACCCATCCCTTCATTGTGGTAACAATCTCCGGATTCTCGAAGGAGTAGATATGATCGTAGCCTCTTCCGTCTTTTCTGTTAGAGCAGAAGAAACCCTGGTTGTGGAGACCCTCGAAAGTCATTCCGAAGTCATCGGCTTCTGTATTCAGCGGATAGCCGGGGTGGGTGAGTTCATATTTCCGGGTGATGGAATTTACTTTGGCGATATAGATGTCGAGTCCGCCCATTCCCACATGACCGTTGCTGCTGAAGTAAAAGTCGCCGTTAGGGCGGAAGGTAGGGAACATCTCATCGCCTGGTGTGTTGATAGGTTCGCCCAGGTTTTCTACGCCGCCCAGTCCGGCAGGAGTGATGCGCACTCGCCAGATGTCGAGACCGCCCTTTCCGCCCGGCATGTCTGATACGAAATAGAGCCATTCGCCATCAGGGGAGATGGCTGGATGGGCAAAACAGCTGAGTGTATCTTTGCTGATTTCCAGATTCGTAGGCTTGCTCCAGGCTGCATCCGAGCGGTTGGAGGTTACTATCTGGGCTAAGCGGGGCGAAGTGGGATCGGTGGCACACTGGGTGAGGTACATCTGCTTGCCGTCTGGGGTAAAGCAGCATGCGCCCTCTTCGTAGTCGGTGTTGAGACCGGTTCCGATGGCTTCCGGCTTGCTCCATTTGCCTTTATCGTTCTTTTCAGAGAAGAAAATGTCGGCAGATTTCGTTCCTGTCACTCCGTTCAGGTCGCTGCCCTGGGCTTCGTTGCGGGTTGAGGTGAAATAGAGCTGACTGTTGTCATCGCTGAGGAACATCGGCGAATAGTCGTCTCTTCGGGAGTTGAAAACATCCATCCGCTTTACCTTGTACCGGCTTCCTTCCTTCTTCCAGACTGGGGCTTTCTGTGCCGATTCGAGTCCGTTCTTTACCAGCACGTTGTTGGGCATGGAATCGAGCAGGAATTCGAATTCCTTGGCAGCCTGTCTGTAACTTCCGTTCTTCAGGAGAAGCCGGGCGTAAGCCAGGCGGTCGTGGAGGTCTGCCTGCTTGTATCGGATGGCATTGCTGTAGGCTGCCAGTGCCTTCGGCGTACTGTTGATTTTATCATAGCAGCGTGCCATCTTCAGAGCCACCTTGCCCCGGGCAGCCCGCTCTTTGGTAGGTGTCTTGGTGTACACCTTTTTATATTGGGTTGCCGCATCGTAGTATTCGCCTAAAGAAAGATGCTTGTCTGCTTTCTTCAGGTTCTGTTCAATGCCGCAACTTATCAGAAAGAGGCAGCTGATTGCTGTTATGATTTGATAAAATCTTATTTGTTTCATATTGATTTACATCTGCGAGAATGGCTGACGATATTGGCAGCCTGCCTTCCAGTTGCTGCAGCCATAGGCGGTCTTGCCCTTGATGATGACGCCCTTTCCGCAGAGCGGACATGGTTTGCCAACCATTGGGTCGGCAGCTGGAGCCGGCTGAGCAGGAGCATTCTGAGAATCTGCATTCTGTGCTGCTGCCTTATCGGCTTTCTTGGCTGGAGCCTTTCGGGCAGCCGGTTTCTTGGCAGCCGGTTTCTTCTTGAGGTCTTCCTCTGTCATGATGGTCACTCTCCGGTTGCTGTTGTCTGACAATACATCGATGACAATCTTGTTGATCTGTTCTTTCAGTCCGTTGATGAAGTCGGCAGGATCGTAGGTCTTGTGTTCGATGTCGCGGAGTTTCTTCTCCCAGATACCGGTCAGTTCGCAACTCTTCAGCAGTTCCTCATGGATGGTGTCAATGAGTTCGATGCCTGTCGGGGTTGCCATCAGATTCTTGCGCTGGCGACGGATGTAGTGGCGCTTGAAGAGGGTCTCGATGATGCCGGCACGGGAGGATGGTCGGCCGATTCCGTTCTCCTTCAATGCTGCACGAAGTTCTTCGTCTTCTACGAATTTGCCGGCTGTCTCCATCGCACGCAGCAGGGTTGCCTCGGTATAATACTTAGGTGGCGTGGTCCATTTCTCCGTCAGGGTAGGCTGATGTTCTCCCGATTCGCCTTTTGTGAAGGATGGGAGGGTTCTTTCTTCTACCACTTCCTTCTTGGCGCCGTTTCCTGAGTCTGCGTTTCCGTTGGCGTTATCTGCATCGTCATCATCGGCATTCTTCGTATCCTTGGCATAGACTACTCGCCAGCCCGGTTCGAGAATCTCCTTACCGCTTACCTTGAACTCTATCTTCTCCGGTTTCGATCCGTCTTCGTTGATGACTTCGCCCAAAACGGTGGTGGTGGAGAATTTACAGTCCGGATAGAACACGCTGATAAAGCGCTTGGCGATGAGATCATAGACATTCGCCTCCATATCGGTGAGTCCGGTTGGCGGAACTCCGGTTGGGATGATGGCGTGGTGATCGGTTACCTTGCTGTTATCGAATACCTTCTTGCTCTTCGGCAACTTCTTGCCGGTGGCTGCGAGTTGCTGGATGAGTGGGAGGTATTTCTGCTGACTGGCTATCTTTGCCTGGCTCACACCGTTCAGAATCTGCGGACATTTCGGATAGATATCGTCGGTCAGGAACTGGGTATCTACACGAGGATAAGTGGTGTACTTCTTCTCGTAGAGACTCTGGATGAGCTTCAGCGTAATATCGGCAGAGTAGGCAAACTTCTTGTTGCAATCTACCTGCAGTGAGGTGAGGTCGTAGAGATGAGGTGGCGCCTCGTTTCCCTTTTTCTTGCTTACATCCGTAACGGTGAAGGGTTTGCCGGCGATGGTGCTGAAAGCCTTCTCGCCTTCCTCCTTGCTGGTAAACTTGCCGCTGGTTGCCGTAAACTGGGTGTCGCGATAGATGGTGGCGAGTACCCAGTAAGGTTCGGAAACGAAGTTGTCGATTTCCTTCTGGCGGTTTACGATGAGGGCAAGGGTAGGGGTCTGCACCCGGCCGATGCTGAGCACCTGTCGATTCTGTCCATATTTCAATGTATAAAGTCGGGTAGCGTTCATGCCGAGAATCCAGTCGCCGATGGCACGGGAAAGTCCGGCAAGATAGAGTGACTGGTATTCGGTCTGATCTTTCAGTTCCTGGAAGCCCTGCTTGATGGCTTCATCGGTCATGGACGAAATCCACAGTCTCTTGACGGGGCATTTCGCCTGCGCTTTCTGCATCACCCATCTCTGGATAAGCTCTCCTTCCTGTCCGGCGTCACCGCAGTTGATGATGCTGTCGGCAGCCTGCATCAGTTTCTCGATGGTAGCAAACTGCTTCTTGATGCCTTCATCGTTGATGAGCTTGATACCGAATCGCTGTGGAATCATCGGCAACGCCGAAAGGCTCCAATGTTTCCACATCGGAGTATAATCATCCGGTTCCTTCAGCTCACAAAGGTGGCCGAAGGTCCATGTTACTTGGTAACCATTACCTTCCATATAACCGTCGCGTGCCGTGGTAGCCCCGATGATTCGGGCGATATCCTTAGCCACACTCGGTTTCTCTGCTATACAAACTATCATGTTTTATTCTTATTTCTGTTTGCAAAGGTACAATAAAATAATGAGAAAGCCATCATTTCAGCTCCTTTTTCTCATGGCAGAGAATAAAAAAGCCCCGTAAGGCTTGGACCTTACAGGGCGTATTTTATATAAATCTGCGTGCGATTACTCGTACTCCTGCCAGCTCTTAATCTGAAGCTGATCCTGGCTCAATGTGCAGAATGCCTCGATGAAGGCTGAAGCCAGACGGGCATTGGTGAACAGAGGAATGTTGTGGTCGATGGCGCCACGACGGATTCTGTAACCATTGGTCAACTCACGCTTGGTGTGATTCTTAGGGATGTTGACGATGAGGTCGAACTTGTGGTCGGCAATCATCTGCATCACGTTAGGAAGATCCTTTTGGTCCTCATCAGGCCATCCTACGGCTGTAGCCTTCACGTTGTTCTCGTTGAGGAACTTCGCTGTACCGGCTGTAGCATAGATGGTGTAACCGTTCTTCACCAGCGCCTGTGCAGCATCGAGCAGAGAAGCCTTCTCCTTGGCACCACCGCTTGAAAGCATGATGCCCTTGTCCTTAGAAGGAATCTTGTAGCCGGTAGCAATCAATGAGTTGAGCAATGCCTCTTCGAAAGTATCACCCATACAGCCTACCTCACCGGTAGAGCTCATATCCACACCCAAAACAGGGTCGGCGTTCTGCAAGCGGGCGAATGAGAACTGGGATGCCTTCACACCCATACGGTCGATATCGAAAGCAGACTTATCCGGTTTCTGATATGGAGCATCGAGCATGATGCGGGTAGCCGTTTCGATGAAGTTGCGCTTCAATACCTTGCTTACGAATGGGAACGAACGGGATGCACGGAGGTTACACTCGATTACCTTTACATCACGACCCTTAGCCAGGTACTGGATATTGAAAGGACCAGAGATGTTGAGCTCCTTGGCGATGGCACGTGAAATCTTCTTGATCTGACGGGCTGTAGCGAAGGAAATCTGCTGGGCAGGGAAGGTCATGGTTGCGTCACCAGAGTGAACACCAGCATACTCTACGTGCTCTGAAATACCATACTCTACAATCTCACCGTTCTGGGCAACACCATCGAACTCAATCTCGTTGGTCTCTGTCATGAACTGGGAGATAACTACTGGGTATTCCTTAGAAACCTCAGAAGCTGCCTCCAGGAAGCGACGCAACTCATCATCATCGTGGCAAACGTTCATGGCTGCACCGGAAAGAACGTAGGAAGGACGAACGAGAACAGGATAGCCTACCTCGTCGATGAACTTCTGGACATCCTCCATTGATGTGAGGGCGCTCCACTTAGGCTGGTCGATACCCAACTTATCGAGCATGGCAGAGAACTTACCGCGGTTCTCGGCACGGTCGATGTTGACAGGAGATGTACCCAGAATTGGCACAGACTGGCGATGAAGCTTCATAGCCAGGTTGTTTGGAATCTGACCACCCACAGAAACAATCACACCACGTGGTGACTCCAGGTCGATGACATCGAGTACACGCTCGAATGAAAGCTCATCGAAGTAGAGACGGTCGCACATATCGTAGTCGGTAGATACGGTCTCCGGGTTGTAGTTGATCATGATTGACTTGTAACCCAACTTGCGGGCTGTATTGATGGCGTTTACTGAACACCAGTCGAACTCTACGGAAGAACCGATGCGGTAAGCACCCGAACCGAGAACGATGACAGACTTCTCGTTCTTGTAGTAGTTGATGTCATAACCCTCTAAAGCGTATGTCATGTAGAGATAGTTGGTGAGGTCAGGATGCTCGCTTGCCACAGTAGGGATGCGCTTTACGGCAGGAAGAATGTTCAGCTTCTTGCGCAGGGCACGAACAGCCAGCACCTCCTTCTCCATGTTGGTATCTTTGGTCTTCAATACGAAGCGGCCAATCTGGAAGTCAGAGAAGCCCAATACCTTAGCCTCGCGCAATACCTCGGCAGGAATCTCCTCCAGAGTATTATATTCAGAAAGCTTGTGCTTGTAATCTACGATATTCTTCATGCGCTCGATGAACCAAGGATCAATCTTGGTCAACTCCTCGATGCGCTCGATTGTGTAACCTTCCTCCAAAGCCTGGGCGATGGCGAAGATACGGAGGTCGGTAGGGTTAGAAAGTTCCTCATCCAAGTTATTAAACTTGGTGTGGTCGTTGCCTACGAAACCGTGCATTCCCTGACCAATCATACGGAGACCCTTCTGGAGCATCTCCTCGAATGAACGGCCGATAGACATGATTTCGCCTACAGACTTCATGGAAGAACCAATCTTGCGGCTTACACCGGCAAATTTGGTAAGGTCCCAACGAGGAATCTTACAGATCATATAGTCGAGTGATGGAGCCACATAAGCTGAGTTAGGAGTACCCATCTCACCAATCTGGTCGAGTGTATAACCGAGGGCAATCTTGGCAGCAACGAAGGCGAGCGGATAACCGGTAGCCTTAGATGCGAGGGCAGAAGAACGGCTCAAGCGAGCATTGATCTCGATGATACGGTAGTCGTTGGTCTCAGCATTGAAAGCATACTGGATGTTGCACTCACCCACGATGTTGAGGTGACGGACGCACTTCACGGCGATGTCCTGCAACATCTTCACCTGCTCGTCGGTAAGAGAACAGGTTGGGGCCACCACGATAGATTCACCTGTGTGAATACCCAGTGGGTCGAAGTTTTCCATAGAGGCAACGGTGAAGCAACGGTCGTTAGCATCACGGATGCACTCGAACTCAATCTCCTTCCATCCCTTCAGGCTCTCCTCAACAAGCACCTGAGGTGCGAAAGTGAAGGCAGATTCAGCAATCTCCTTAAACTCCTCTTCGGTCTTGCAGACACCAGAACCGAGACCACCCAGCGCGTAGGCAGAACGGATCATGATAGGGTAGCCGATGTTGCGTGCCGCAGCCACAGCCTCCTCCATGTTCTCGCAAGCGTGGCTTACTGGAACCTTGAGGTCAACCTTGTTAAGCTCCTTTACGAAGAGATCGCGGTCTTCCGTGTTCATGATAGCCTCTACCGAAGTACCCAACACATCCACACCATACTCCTTGAGCACACCGTTGAGGTAAAGTTCTGTACCAACGTTCAAACCCGTCTGTCCACCCCAAGCCAGCATGATGCCGTCTGGGCGCTCCTTCTTGATAATTTCAGTTACAAAAAAAGGTGTCACCGGCAAGAAATAAACCTTGTCAGCAATACCTTCACTTGTCTGAATTGTAGCAACGTTTGGATTAATGAGGACGGAACTAATACCCTCCTCGCGCAAAGCCTTGAGAGCCTGCGAACCGGAATAGTCAAACTCACCTGCCTGGCCGATCTTCAAAGCACCGGAACCCAGAACGAGGACTTTCTTAAGCTGTTTCTTCATCATTAAATATAACTATAAGTTTGTTCTTTATATGTCTTGGTATTTATGTTTTTAGCAACTAAACTGCATTTGCGTTAGTTCACAAATGGTAGACACACTATTTCTAGATGCAAAGTTACGCTATTTATTTGATTATTCCAAATTTTCTGCAATTCTTTACAGTTAAATAACATCAAATCTCATAATTTCTTCCCTAAAATCTTTTATTATTACTATTTTTTTTGTTACTTTTGCAGCGGCTTTTAGTCATGTATAAAAAGAATAAACAAATAGCAAACAAGATAAATATAACAACAATGAAAGTCGGATTATTCGTCCCTTGTTATGTGGATGCCCTTTACCCTGAAGCGGGTGTGGCTACATACAAGTTGCTTAAGCATTACGGACTAGACGTGGGTTATCCCGAAAAACAGACTTGCTGCGGCCAGCCAATGGCTAATGCCGGTTTTCAGTACAAGTCGGAGAAGGTCATAGAGACATTTGATGAGCTGTTCAAGGATTACGATTATATCGTAGCTCCTTCTGCCTCATGTGCTGCTTACGTAAAGGTGTATTATCCTAAAATCCTTGAGGGTAAGCACGAGTGTATTTCCTCAAAGAAAATCATGGATGTTGTGGAGTTCCTTCACGATGTGCTGAAGGTGGATCATGTGCCGGGCAAGTTCCCGCATGTGGTGAGTGTACACAACAGTTGCCACGGTGTGCGCGAACTGGGATTGTCATCTCCTTCTGAGCGCCACATCAAGCCTTTCAACAAAATCATTGACTTATTAAATATGGTGGAAGGTATTACCATCCACGAACCGGAGCGTAAGGATGAGTGCTGCGGATTCGGCGGTATGTTCTCTATTGAGGAACCTGCCGTTTCTACCCGTATGGGCGAGGACAAGATCAAGCGCCACATGGCTACAGGTGCTGAGTATGTAACGGGTCCGGATTCTTCCTGCCTGATGCACATGGCGGGAATCGCCAAGAAGGAGAAGATGCCGATCAAGTTTATTCATGTTGTTCAAATATTAGCTGCAGGACTATGAGTACAGAACATTCCAAGAGAGCTGCGAAGTTTACGCAGAATGTAGAGAAGACCACCTGGCACGATGCTACCTTCTGGTCTGTTCGTCAGAAAAGAGATAGAATGGCGCAGGGACTTCCTGAGTGGGAAGATCTCCGCGAGCATGCGTCTGAAATCAAGATGCACACGATTACCCATCTTGCCGATTATCTCGATATGTTTTCCAAGAATCTGGAGAGCCGCGGGGTAAAGGTTCACTGGGCAAAGGATGCGCAGGAATTCAATGAGATTGTGCTCGGTATTCTGAAAGACCATAACGTGAAGAAGATGGTGAAGTCGAAGTCGATGCTCACCGAGGAGTGCGAGATGAATCCTTATCTGGAGCAGCACGGCATTGACGTGGTAGAGACAGACCTGGGTGAGCGCATCATCCAGCTTCTGGGTCAGAAGCCTAGCCATATCGTGATGCCTGCCATCCACCTGAAGCGTGAGGAGGTAGGTAAGATGTTCGAGGAGAAGGGTATCTCCAAGGAAATCGGCAACTACGATCCTACTTACCTGACCCGCTGTGCCCGTCATCATCTCCGCGACCAGTTTATGGAAGCTGGAGCAGGTATGACCGGATGTAACTTCGGTGTGGCTGCTACCGGCGATTGCGTGGTTTGCACCAACGAGGGTAATGCGGATATGACTACTTCCATGCCTAAGCTCCATATCGTAGCGATGGGTATTGAGAAACTGGTTCCTGATTATAAGTCATTGGCTGTATTCCAGCGTCTGCTTTGCCGCTGCGGAACCGGTCAGCCTACCACCGCCTTCACTTCTCATTTCCGCCAGGCTCGTCCGGGTGCCGAGATGCATGTGGTGCTGGTGGATAATGGCAGAAGCGATATTCTCGCCGATAAGTACCACTGGCAGACTTTGAAATGTATGCGTTGCGGAGCTTGCATGAATACCTGTCCGGTTTATCGTCGTTCAGGCGGTTACAGTTACACCTATTTTATACCGGGTCCTATTGGTGTGAACCTGGGTATGCTGAAGAATCCTCAGAAGTACAGCGACAATGTTTCTGCCTGCACCTTGTGCTTGTCTTGCGACAATGTCTGTCCTTCCAAGGTAGGACCAGGTTCGCAGATTTACGTATGGCGCCAGAGTCTGGAGAAGTTGGGCAAGGCAGATCCTGTGAAGAAGGCGATGTCGAATGGTATGAAGTATCTTTTCGACCGTCCTGCGCTCTACACCACAGCCCTGAAGTTTGCTCCGCTTGTCAATCTGGTTCCTGAATGCTGTACGCACTTCAGCAATTGGAATGCCTGGGGCATCGGTCACGCCATGCCTGAGTTTGCCAAGAAGAGTTTTCATCAATTATGGAAGGAGGGAAAAGTAAAATGAAGAAAGAAGATTTCCTGAACAAGTTGCGCAAGAATACGCATGTTCAATTCGATATGCCTGCCGTAGATGTGAAGGGTATCCAGTATGAGGATACGCTGAAACAGTTTATTGAGATGACGGAATCGGTAGGTGGCCATGTGATAGAAGCGAAGGAGGGTGAGAGTCTGGATGAGCTGGTGAAGAAGGCTTATCCGGAAGCCAAGGTCTTTGCCTCTCATCTGCCAGAAATCACGATTGCCCAGAAGAATCCTGATACGGTGACTGAGGCTAATGACCTGAATGGTACTGATGTGGGTATTGTTCGTGGTGAAGTGGGTGTTGCCGAGAATGGCTGCGTCTGGATTCCTCAGACCATGAAGGAGAAAGCGGTGCTTTTCATCTCGGAATACCTTGTGATATTCCTCGAAAAAGAGAAGATTGTGAACAATATGCATGAGGCTTATGCCCGTATTGAGATGGATCCGAAGTACAATTTCGGTACTTTCATCAGTGGTCCTTCCAAGACTGCCGATATCGAGCAGGCTCTGGTTATGGGTGCGCAAGCTGCTCGTGGTGTGACAGTTATACTCTTGTAAAAGGCAGAAATCCCGAAACTCACTATCGTGTGAACTTCGGGATTTCTCTTTATACTGTCCATTCATAGGTGTCGTAAACCACGCCTCTTCCTCCGAAACCTTCTTTCTGGTAGATGAGGCTGGTGTTGAGCACCTTTCCTCCTTCTTCATTAGATGTTCCGAAATCGAAATAATCAAAATCCTTATACCTTATATTAATGAGATTCAGAAACAAAGCATCGAGTGCATGCGCCTTTTTTCCCTCTTCTGATGCGGAAATATACTGCGTGTGAACCACTTTTCTGCTGATGTACAGAACGGTTCCGCCTAGCATCTTGCCAGATTCTTCTCGGGCAACATACAGTTTGATATTGTCAGGGAAAGATGTTTTCAGTCTGCTCATCTCTTGCAAGGTATGAACAGGATGAGCCTGATAGGTGTTCATCAGGTTTTCGGTTAAAATGCTCCAAAACGTTTCGTAATCCTCACTTTCTTCAATGAAGATTCCTTTTCCCAGGGCTTTCCTTGCGCCCGATTTTCTGATATTATACCATTTCAGCGGATGCTTCAGGTCGATGACAGCCGCAATGTTTCTGGCGCAGATTTGCGCCCGGCATTCCTTGAAGAGAGCATAGAGGTCTTCTTCGGCTGGCAGTTGCTGGTAAATCCAGGGTATCGGTTTGTAGATGCACTTCCGGAAACCTGCCTGCTTCAGGTATGTGTTGATGGCAACGAAAACCTGACAGATATTTTCTGCTGAGGCGTGTCCGGTAGTGAGCAGTCCGGCATAGGTGAGTCCCTGATGAGAATAGAAAACATCTCCGTCCTCATTGGCAGGGAGTAAGGCATAGAGCTTGTTGTTGTGGAAAATCATGAGCGAATGGTCATGGAAACGGTCGCTGTGATAATCCATGTAGGAGCGGTTGAGAAGGAAGGTGGCGTTGCGTGCATGTTCTACATAGGCATTCCAGACTTCCTTGTCTGCATCGTTGTATTTTCTGATCTCAAACATGATTTTTAGCGTTATTGATTCTCGGTCTTTGAGAGATTAGGACTTTGGGATGAACTGATGAATCTGAGATATTCGTCATATTCGCGTATGTAGTCTTCTTCCTCAAACTTGTGGGAAGCCAGAACCAGACACAATGAGCCGGAAGAGAAATCATCCAGTGTTCGCCAGATATTGACATCTACGAACAGTCCCTCCCAAGGGTGGTTGAGATGATAGGTCTTCTTCTGTTCTCCATTATCCAGTGTTACCGAAAAGGAACCGCTGGCTGCTATGATGAATTCCTGGCATTTCTTGTGAGCATGGCCACCGCGACTTTCTCCGCCCGGAACATCATAGGTCCAGTAGGTACGGGCAATGGCAAAGGGAATATGCGTCTCTCCCTCTGCCACTGTCAGGTTGCCTCTAGGGTCGAATATCTTGGGTAATGTGATAATTCTTCCTAATTCTTTCATGTTTATTTCTTCATGTATGGGTCGGTTCCCAATACAGTCTTTGCCAGACGCTTTGCCTTGTCGCGGAGCTGGTTGAGGTCATCGCCCTTCTCGCCGTAGCAGAGTACGACGCCCATGCGGCGGCCTACGTGAGCCTCTGGCTTGCCGAAGATACGGATGCGGGTATGGTCTTCCTTCAGCGCATCGAGCATATTGTAGTTTAATGGCTCGGTGCTTTCCTCTGGCGAGAGGATGACGGCAGAACAGCCGATGTGCTCCAGATGGATTCCGGCGATAGGCAAGCCCATCACGGCACGGAAGTGGAGCTCAAACTCGCTCAGGTTGGTGGTGTGACCAAGGGTTACCATACCTGTATCGTGTGGACGAGGACTCAACTCAGAGAAGATAACCTCGCCCTGCTTGCTCAGGAAGAACTCTACGCCCCAGAGACCGGCACCTGTCAATGCCTTGGTTACTTCGCCGGCAATGTGCTCAGCCTTCTTCAAAGCCTCTTCAGGAATCTGGAATGGCTGCCAACTCTCGCGGTAGTCGCCGCCCTTCTGTACGTGGCCTATAGGTGGACAGAAGAGGGTAGGACCGTCTTTCTGGGTGACGGTGAGCAGGGTGAACTCAGAATCGAAGTCGATAAATTCCTCGATGATTACTTCCTTCACGTCGCCACGACCTTCTTCCATTGCCTCCTTGTAAGCCTCCTTCAGTTCATCATCGTTGTGAACATAGCTCTGACCATGGCCGCTTGAACTCATCAGAGGTTTCACTACGCATGGGAAACCGATTTCATCGGCAGCGTTCTTAAACTCCTCGAAGGTCTTGGCATAGAAATACTTGGCGGTGCGCAGACCCAGTTCCTTGGCGGCAAGGTCGCGGATGGCACGGCGGTTCATGGTGTAGTTTACGGCACGGGCAGAAGGCACAACCTGGATGCCCTCCTTCTCGAAGTCGAAGAGTCGCTCGGTGCGGATAGCTTCAATCTCAGGCACGATGATGTCTGGGTGATGTTTCTCTACCACTGCGGTCAATGCGTCGCCATCGAGCATCGAGAACACTTCTCGCTCGTCGGCTACCTGCATGGCTGGTGCATTGTCATACTTGTCGCAAGCGATGACGTACTGTCCTGCTCGCTTTGCGGCGATGGTAAATTCTTTGCCCAGTTCGCCTGAGCCCAAAAGCATAATCTTCTTCATTTATATGATGTTTTATATTTTATGTCCCTAAAATTAATCCCTAATCACTACTAATTAATCACTAAGTCCGAACTTCTTTCTGATAAATTCTGCGATAAACTTCTCTGTTTCTTCGATTCCCAGATGGCTGCTGTTGATGCAGAGGTCGTAGCTCTCGCTGTGTCCCCACTTCTTGCCTGTATAGTAATCGTAGTAAGAGGCGCGCTGTTCCTCGTGGCTTTCGATGAACTTGCGGGCGGAGGCTCTGTCGATGTCCTTTCGCTTGCACACTGCCTTAATGCGGTCGTCGATATTGGCGGTGATGAAGATATTAATCACATTCTTGTAATCACGCAGCACATAGTCGGCGGTTCTGCCCACGAACACGCAGTTGCCCTCATTGGCAGCCTTTCTGATAGCGTCGCTCTGGAACTTGTACAGACCTTCCTGCGAGAAGTCGTTGTGATAGAAATTGTTATCGCTCAGGAAGGGCAGATGGGTATGGAAGAGAGACTTGAAGAATCCCTTCTGCTCATCGTTCTGCTCGAAGAATTTCTCAGAGAATCCACTCTCCTTGGCGGCAAGATTCAGCAGCTCACGGTCGTAACATTTGCAACCGAAATCCTCCGCCAGCTTCTCGGCGATGATATGCCCGCCGCTACCTATCTGGCGACCTACGTTTATGATAATCTTATTCATAAGCTTAAAAAATTAGCTGTTAACTGTTAACCATTAACCGTTAACTTTCATATTTTCTTTATGTTGTCTTTTCAACTTGTTCATGTACCATGACATTACGATGGCAGCGATGACTGCGGCTGAGAAGTCGGAGATAGGCATACTGTACCATACACCATCAATGTCCCATATCATCGGCAGGAAAGCCAGGAGCGGCAGAAGGATGAGCAACTGTCTCGACAAGGAGAGGAAGATACTGATCTTCACCTTTCCGATGCACTGGAAGAAGTTGGTGATAACCATCTGGAACCCGATGACCGGGAAGCAGAACATCACTACTCTGATCGCCTTAATGCCCAAGTCTATCAGTTGCTTATCGGTTGTAAACAGTCGTGCGCAGTAGTAAGGCAGGAACATCGCTATCAGCCAGCCCGTTACCATGATGGCGGTGGCGGCAATGATGCTCAGGTTCAGTATGCGAATCAGTCGGTCCAGTTTCTGGGCTCCATAGTTGTATCCGGCTATAGGCTGCATTCCCTGATTTACGCCAAACACGAACATCACGAACACCATCGCAATACCATTGGCTATTCCGTAGGCTCCCACGGAGAGGTCGCCTCCGAACCGCACCAGCTGGTTGTTGATGAAGATGACGATGATGCAGGCGCACACGTTCATCAGAAAAGGCGAAATGCCGATGGCAAGGATATTATCCACGAGTTTCCTCTTCAGTTTGTAGATGCCTTTCTTGAAGTGGAGCAGCTCATTCTTGTTGCTGAAGAGCTTGATTTGCCACATCAGCGCCATCAACTGCGAAAGGATGGTGGCGATGGCGGCTCCCTGTATTCCCCATTTGAAGACGAGGATGAAGAGCGCATCGAGTATCACGTTCATCATCACCGTAAAGATGGTGGCAAACATCGCCTGCTTGGGTTTGCTCGCTGCTCGGAGCAGAGCATTCATACCGAAATACATGTGGCTCACCACATTGCCCAGCAGGATGATGACCATATACTCATGGGCATAGATGAGCGTCTGGTCGCTGGCTCCGAAGAATCTCAGGATAGGGTCGAGGAAGAGCAGACAGATGATGCTCAGTCCGATACCGATGATGAGATTCAGAGAAATTGTGTTACCCAGAATGTTTTGCGCTGTGGCATAGTCTTTTTGTCCCAGCTTCACGCTGATGGCAGTAGATGCTCCTACGCCCACACCGGCTCCGAAAGCGGCGGTGAGGTTCATGAAGGGGAAGGTGATGGCGAGACCTGAGATGGCCATGGCTCCCACACCCTGACCGATGAATACTCGGTCAACGATGTTGTAGAGTGAGGCGGCGGTCATCGCAATCATCGCTGGCAAGGCATACTGAACGAGCAGCTTGCCCACCGGCTTCGTACCTAATTCTAATGTCGCTTGTTTATTTTCCATTTATATCTGTTTTTTCCTCATAGCCGCTCGCCCTGCTTTTTTCAGAATGCAATTGCAGCGGCTACTTGTCTGCAAAAGTACAAAAAATATCTGATACCTTATTATATATATGAGAAAAACTTGCATTTCATGATAAAAACTTCCCTTTTCCTTTGGTGTTTTCGTACAATTTCTGTACTTTTGCACTTCAGAATAAACAATTCAACTCATTAACAAATGCAATACAAAAATATTGCAGCAACGACAATAACAAACCGGACTACCGATATAATGATGAAAAAATTTTTGATGCTTTATGCATTTTTAATGACCGCTCTTTCTTTGTTTGCTCGCGAAGACAGGGTTAGCAATTTTGAGCAACTGATGCGGTTGCCCCGCATCGCCGAAACCGATATGGTGTCGTATCCGGGAGGCAAGTGTATGATGTATCGTCTTTATCTCAGAGACAAAGACCTTAGTCACACTCCCTTTTCGGTAAGTCGCCCTGCAGATTTTCTCTCTCCCCGTTCCATAGAGCGCAGAAAGAGGCAGAATCTGCCCATCGATGTTACCGATTTGCCTATAGCTCCTGCTTATGAGCAGGCTGTAAGCGAGGCAGGCATCGAGATTGTGGGCAAAAGCAAGTGGAACAATACCCTGCTGGTCCGCATTCATAAGGAGAAGGAACTACGGAAACTGGATGATCTCGATTTCATCACCCGGAAGATGAAGGTCTTCTCTGCTCCCGATTCTGTCAGTCAGCGCATCAGAAGTAGCGTTCGCAGGGGATTGAACGATTGGACTGGTGGAGTAGGCGAATATGGTGCTGCCGATGCGCAGATCCAGTCGCTCAACGGCAAGCGGCTGCATAGAACCGGACATTTGGGCAAAGGAATGATGATTGCTGTCTTCGACGGCGGATTCATGAATGTGGATAAGATTCCGGCGCTGCATAATATCAGATTGGCGGGCATTAGGGACTTTGTGGTTCCTCAATCCAAGAATATTTTCGCCGAGATGGAGCATGGAACGATGGTGCTTTCTACGATGGCTGCCAACGAACCCGAAAGATTCGTGGGGGTGGCACCTGAGGCTCAATATCTGCTGGTGCGCTGTGAAGATGAGCGCACAGAGAGTCTGGCAGAAGAGGATTACTGGGCTTTTGCGGCTGAATATGCTGACAGTTGCGGCGTGGATGTCATCAACTCTTCGTTAGGCTATCATGGCTTCGATGATGCGTCTACCAACCATCATTATTATGAGCAGGACGGTAATTCTACCCTCATCTCCCGCACCGCTTCGATGTGTGCTGACAAGGGAATCATCTGTGTCAATTCTGCAGGAAACGACGGAATGGGAAGCTGGAAGAAAATCAATTTCCCTGCCGATGCACGCAATATCCTTACTGTGGGCAGCGTAAACGAAATGGGCGAGAATGCGGCTTTCAGTGCCGTGGGACCTACTGCTGACGGCAGAATCAAGCCTGATGTGATGGCTTACGGAAGTCCTACCTGTGTGATTACGGGCCGTGGAAATATCATCAATGATAACGGAACGTCTTTCTCTTCTCCGCTCATTGCCGGAATGGTAGCGTGTCTCTGGCAGGCTTTGCCTCAGAAGACGGCTAAGCAGATTATGAAACTCGTGAGATTGGCTGGTAATAATCAGCATCATCCCGATAATGTATTCGGATATGGTGTGCCTGATTTCTGGAAGGCTTATCAGACGGGAAAAGCGATCAAGTAGTTAATAGTTGATAGTTTATAGTTAATAGGGCAAACTTGCTCTGCTAGCTATAAACTTTCAACTATAAACTGTAAACTTTAAACAGTAAACAGCATGGAACGACTTCGATTATCACTTTTTGAATTAAACTCCATGGTCCGTGAGGTCATTTCGATGTCCTTGCCCGACAGCTATTGGGTGGAAGCGGAACTCTCCGAGGCTCGCGAGGGCTACGGCGGGCACTGCTATCTGGAACTCATCGAGAAGGATGAGCGGTCTAATACGCCCATTGCCAAGGCGCATGCCTCCTGCTGGCGAAACCGATGGATGTTCATCAAACCGAATTTCGAGCGCATCACCGGACAGCGCATTCATGCCGGAATGAAAGTACTGCTCAAGGTACACGCGCAGTTTCATGAGAACTATGGCTTCTCCTGGATAGTAGATGATATTGACCCTAACTATACGATGGGCGATATGGCGCGCAAGCGGCTGGAAATCATCAATACGCTGAAAGCAGAGGGCGTATTCGAACTGCAGAAGGAGTTGGTGCTCCCGATGTTCTGCCAGCGCATCGCCGTCATTTCCAGTGCTACGGCAGCAGGTTATGGTGATTTCTGCAACCAGCTTGCCGATAACGATTATGGTCTGCAGTTTCAAACCCGCCTCTTTCCGGCTACGATGCAGGGCGAGGGGGTAGAGCAGAGTGTGATAGCTGCTCTCGACAGTATCAATGCCGAATGGGAACAGTTTGACTGCGTAGTCATTATCCGAGGTGGTGGTGCTACGAGCGATCTCTCGGGTTTCGACACCCTGGCGCTTGCCGAGAATGTGGCAAACTTCCCGCTGCCTATCATCACGGGAATAGGACATGAAAGGGACGAGAGTGTGCTGGATATGATTTCTTTCCAGCGTGTAAAGACACCGACAGCCGCTGCCGCCTTCCTCGTTAATCATCTTACTGAGGTTTATGCCCGTGTGGTGAATGCGCAAGAGGCTATCGTGCAGAATGTGAAGCACCGTCTGCAGGTGGAGAAGATGAGGCTCGATAGATTAAACAACACGATTCCTGTCCAGTTTTCGCTGGTGAAGACGAAGCAGGGAGCCTATCTCGACCGCTTGATGAGCCGTTTAAGCACAAATGTCCAGTCGAAACTATCGGAAGCCCAGCGCCATTTCGAGATTCTTTCTCAGAATATTCAGCCGATATTGGAAAGGAAGATGCTCAACGAGAGTCATCGTCTGCAGCTTCTTTCCCAGCGCATTCAGGCACAAGACCCCGAATTGTTGCTGAAACGTGGCTACAGCATCACGCTGAAAGATGGCAAAAGTATCCGTTCTGCCTCGCAACTGAAGTCTGGCGACATCATCGAAACGAGGTTTGCCGAGGGCAGCGTGAAGGCAAAAGTTGAATAATAGTTTATAATTTGTAGTTAATAGTTTATAGCAATCTAGCTAAACGGCGAAGCCGCTATAAACTATTAACTCTTAACTAAAATAGGATTATGGAAAAAGAAGACATGAAATACGAACAAGCCGTAAGAGAGCTTGAAGAAATCGTAGAAAGAATGGAGAATGATGAACTCGATATTGATCAGCTCTCCGAGCAGTTGAAACGTGCCAAAACTTTGGTGAAACTCTGTAAAGACAAACTCACTAAGACTGATGAGGAAATCAAGAAACTCCTCAGCGAGGATTGATTTACGATAAGCAGAAACTTGTTGGAAATTGTAGAAGAAAGTTGAATTTTCGCACACGGATCTCACGGATTTTGGCTCCTTCGGAGTTTTGGCTGTGAGGCTTAGTGAGTACCGTTGCTTGCAACGAAGAAGATTCGTGTGCGACTTAAATACCATCCGTAAATATGATACTTAGGCATCGTAACTATCTTGTTTACTGCCGGGGGGTAACTAGGGTGAGTAGGAAATCGCTTTTTCTGGGAGTCTATATATATACTATATCTTTCCTATAGTAAACGAACCTTTACATAAGGAAACTCTTAGAAAGTACTCTCCCCTTACTTACCCTACCCACCCGTAGAAGGGCAGGTCGGGGGCGGTATCCTGCTGCGAATAGTCATCCTCTGCTCTTGGCGATGAAGTCGGTGAAGGGTGAACCCCGATGCCAACCTTTGGCGTTAATAATGTGTTAAAAACACTATATAACCCATTATAATAGAGACTCTTATATTTCTAGCATGCGCTGTATATACAAAGTTCTTTTTACTAGGGTTCACCCCAGAGCCGAAAAGGTGAATGCTTGGGGCAAGTGTTCACCCCGCTGTTCACCATTTGGTAACTATCGGCAAAGATACGACAAAAGGCTTCCTGTTTTATTTCAAGCAATGTTCGTTCATTGGCATTGGGGTTGTTGCATTATCCACTTCCTGTAAGAGGGTGTGTCATAAGTCTGGATAATAGTTGGTGTATAACAGTTGACTACCGCATGCACAACAGGTGTTGTGCATGCGCATATCAGCTGTTATGCAAGCGCACAACAGCTGTTGTGCGACCGAAGATACTGACTGTCTCAACAACATATCCTATCTCTTCCAACAACTTATTCTGTCTCTTCCAACAACATATCCTATCTCTTCAAGCAACATATTCTATCTCTTTCAACAAATAGAAGAGGGTGAATCATAAACTTATGACACATCCTCTTTCAATTTGACTTGAATAGAACGCAAACCAGCGTTTTACATGGTAAAGGTCTTGAAAATCCCTCACTCTGAGGAATTTCCGAACGCATATCAAGGCTAAGCCTATCTACAACCTTTGCACCCCACTTGTCTTGTTTCTGCTTCTCGCAAATGTCCTCGCCCAAACTCCAGTAGAATTTGAGCATTTCCGTATTCACTTTGACAGCAGCTTTTAGTTGTGCCATGCGGAAACGTTTCTTCAGGTCAGACAATCACTTCACATAGTTCTTGCCTGCCATGAAGGAGTCGCTATTCACGAACTGCGGTATATTATCTTTATTTTTCATATCATTACCTTTTTTGAAATCCTTAGTTTCCTTTATATCAGAAAGTGTTGCTTCAATGTCTTCTATTGTAGGCAACTGGCTCTGTATGTTTTCAGGCATGAGCTTAGACATCCTTCTTGTAATTGTGCAACAAGTTATTGCACATTTACTTCGTCTAATTTGGCAACAGCTTGTTGTCAAATTGTAAGTTGCTCATTATAAAACTGATACCATTGTCTGATATACTTCAAGTTTCTGTATGAAAGCCCTTTCATATCTGGGAACTCTGCCACAACTTGTGGAAAGTTTACTCTAACAATCCCAACTCTTTCAGATAGCCCTCAATCTCCTTGTCAAGGTCAGCACGTTTGGCCTCCAGGTCCTTGATTGCCACGTAGTTTGTTTGCAACTTCTCAAAGTTTGTCAAGAAATTTCTGTTGTAATTCTTCGCTCATATCGTTATTTCTTTTTTATATTCAATGATTCACTGACATTGATATATTTTTCGTCTTTATCTGTTATATACTGATGGCTGTACTTTCCTTTTCCCTCATTTAGGATTATTACACCATTCCAAAAGGATGTCGGACTTATGGCATAGCTTGGGTCTAAACAGAATATTTTCTTGACACCGTCTTTTTGTTCTTCATACCCAATAGCAAGTACAGCATGAGCGCCACCTTTAAAAGACAGAGCGGTAATCAAAGGCGTGTCGCTATCTATTGCAGTCCTAAGTTCTTCTACAAAAGAAGTTTGGTCTGATAAAGATGCTGTATATTGAAGAGGCGAAGATGTAACCTCTTTAGCAAAAGAATGGGATAGCTTTTCTTTTATTTCGGAAAAATAAAATCCATCACGGCACAGTCCTTCTGTCACAAAGAACTCTTTGAAAAGTCTCCCTTTTGCGGTATTTCCCTTAAATGTTGTTTTCAAGTTGACAACTTGATTACGAGTAAGAACCTTTAGTATGAGCAGGTTCATCATCATGGAATATACGGCACAAGCCCCATCCATTTCTCCTTGTTGTAAATGGACAGGTTGCCACTTGCGGTTAAATACGCTAACACCCGAAGCCGTTATATCTAAATCTTTAATAATCTTAATCATTGTCACTTTGTTATTCCCAACTGCCAAGACTCTCGGTAGATATAGACCTTGACTTTACTGTGGATTGCGACCGAGAATCCATGCTCTCCATTTGCCAAGAAGTGAATAATGAGATTCTACGCTATATGGAGTCGGATGGTTCTCGAATCTGGTGCTGTGCTCGTCATCAATGATGCTTTTCTCTTATTCTTCTGCCAGTTCTTTCATCGCATCGTTTAATGTGTTGAAAAGAACGTTGATGTTTTCTTCTTCATTCTTGCATGCCTCCTTGAAGAGGGCAACAGGATCTTCGGTGCTGCTCTTGAGTGGAGTCTCGTTGAGCAGGATGTTGACATTGTTCAGCAACATGCCGTGAAGGGTAGGCATGTGGAGCTGGTGTTGTTCGCCCTCCTTGCTGCCACACTTCAAGCCTGCGGCGTATGCCTTCACGATGATGCGGACCAGGAGATGGATTGCCATCGGCTCGTCGGCGAGACTGATGAGAATGCCGTGGGTATAATCGCGTACATGCTCTTCAAGAGTGGTAAACTTGCCTTGCAGAAGCCAGGTGAAGTTGCGCTTGTATTCTGATTCCATCGCTTTGTACAACTGGTTCGATTTGCAGGCTATGCGCAGGTAGTCGAGCATGGTTGGCTCAAAGGTCGGGTCAGCCTGTTTCATGCTGTCAAAGTTCTTCTTCATGCGCTCGTTGGCTTCCTCGGCAGTCTTGTAGTTGAGGCGTACCAGGGTAGAGAACATGATGTCGAAGAAGTATTGGTTTACCTCGCCATAGTGCTCCAGCATCATCTGCTTGATCTGTTTCGGGTCGTTCTTCTTGCTGAAGTCATTGCCTTCGATGGTAGCATCGATGATGCCACGTGCGTAAGCTTCGAAGAAACCTCTTACAAATGCAGCTACTGCCTGATAACTGTTGATTCTTTTGCTCATTTCTTGTCTGTGTTTATTGGGCTGTTCCTGTTTGAGAATAACAGCTTCTTATTCAAAAGTCTTAAATTCATACCCCTGTTCCATGAGCCATTCTATGGCCTGAGGGAGCGCCGTCTTCAGCTTTTCAATGCTCTTCAGTGAGTCGTGGAAGGTGATGATGCTGCCATTGCGGGCATACCGTTTCACATTGTTCACCACATCTTCTGCCGTCATCCATTTGGAATAGTCGCGCGTCACCACATCCCACATGATGACCTTGTAAGTGCGGTGCAGCCACCAATATTCACTTGGTCGCATCCAGCCGTGAGGTGGACGGAAGAGATGGGCATGGATGATGTCGTTTGCCTTATTGGTGTTGAGCACGTAGGAGATGACACGGTGCTTGAAGGCACCGATATGATTGAATGTATGGTTGCCAACCTGATGACCCTCTGCCACAATCTGGTTGTAGAGGTCATGATGGCGCAATACATTCTCGCCTACCATAAAGAAAGTAGCCTTGATATTGTACTTTCTCAGGGTCTCTAAGATGAATGGAGTTGACTCTGGAATTGGACCGTCATCAAATGTAAGATAGACAGAATGGTCTTTCTTGTCCATTCTCCAGATGGCCTTTGGATATAACCATCTGAGCCATTTGGCTGGTTGCTCTATGAACATGGATAAAACAGGTTTATATGAATAATGAAAAGTTTGGTGTCGTGTTTCGCGACACCAAACTTTTTTCTATTTTTTACTGATTGCCTTCCGGCATTCTGCCACCTCTGCCATGATAGAGACGGTAGAGGTTGTTGAGCTGCTTCTCATACTTCTGCTCCAACTGTGGACTCACCATTCCGGCAGCCTCGCAGATGCTCTGCATGATCATAATCTGACGGATGCAGTCGTGCTCTGCCTGGAGGAAACGGTCGTTTGGCAGCGAGAGATAGTAGTTGAGGTATTGTGAAGCATTCTTCCATACCGCTTCTATATATTCCTTGCCCTTGGCTTTCTGACCGGTCATCAGCCAGCCGCGAGCCATATCCAAGCCACCGCTCATGTAGTCGAGCGTAACATTGTAGGCAGGAATCTCGGTATCAGCCTTCTTCAGGATGTTGATAGCCTTCTGCTTCTTGCCTTCGGCGATGAGCTGGAGGGCTGTCTGGGCGAGCAGGCGACGGTGGGTATAACACATACGCATGGTTGTCTCGTCGATGTAGAGTCCCTTCTGCTTCAGGTTGCCGAACTTGAATCGGGTCATGATGTTGTGATAAGCCTTCTCTGTATCGAAGTTCTTGGCACCTGGCTTGTTGGTGGTGAACGGAGTGATACGGTTCACAAGTCCCTCCTGTACGAAGTTGTCACCGAGGTTCATATAGTTCTCTTCGCCTACGGTGAGTGCTACGTAGAGCGGACGGGTCCAGTTGCACTGTGCCAGCATTTCGAGCATCATGAGGTCGTTCTTGTAGAGTGCGCTCTTGCCGGCAAGAGAGATGACCATCTTATCTGGAATAGAATCTGATGCCATCATCATGCCGCTCTTCTTTACAGCCTCCTTGTCGATGGTGACATAGAGGGTATCCGTAGGGATGAAGTGCATGTCAGGGTTCTTGCTGCGTACCCAGTTCTTCAGGATGTTCTTGAGCTCGAACGGTTCGTCACCAAACTGCTTCTTGGCATTCTCTGGATCCTGCTTGTAGAAGTCGAGAATCTGCTTCTTTGCCTCAGGTTCAACAGATACATATTCGTTGGTACCTGAACAGAAGTCGAGACGTGGCCAGGTGATTGGCACAGATGGTGAGTTGTATGCAGGACGCATCATCTGGTCGATATACCAGTCGGTCTGCAGGTAGCTCAGGTTACATACGCGGGCATCTGTTCCAACGCCTTCTACCTCCTGGTTGTACCAGAGTGGGAAGGTATCGTTATCACCATTGGTAAAGATGATAGGGTTTCCCTTCTCCTGGAGTGACATCAGGTAGTTCTGACCGAAGTCACGGCAGGTGTAACGGTTTGAGCGGTCGTGATCATCCCAGGTCTGTGATGCCATCTGGATAGGTACGAGAAGTGTGATGACTGCTACGATGGCTGTTACAGCAGTACCGCTGAGCTTCATCTTGCGCTTCAGGATGTCGATGATGGCGAGTACGCCGAGACCGCACCAGATAGCGTATGCATAGAATGAACCGGCGTAAGCATAGTCACGCTCACGTGGCTGCATAGGTGTCTGATTCAAGTAGATGACGATGGCAAGACCTGTCATGAAGAACAGGAAGAATACAATCCAGAACTGCTGGATTCCGATAGGGAGGAGTACTTCTTCTTCCTTGCCGTTCTTCATTACCTTCTTCTTGCGGGTATACCAAGCCTGCCAGAAAAGTCCGATGAGACCGAGAATCAGCGGCATGCAATAGAATACATTGTGTCCCTTGTTCTCCTTCAGGTCGTCTGGCAATTTGCTTTGGTCGCCATAGAGTGAATCATCAATGAATGAGAAACCGGTAATCCAGTTGCCGTGCTCTGGCTCACCATTGCCCTGGATGTCGTTCTGACGGCCGGCAAAGTTCCACATGAAGTAGCGCCAGTACATGAAGTTGCACTGGTAAGAGAGGAAGAAGCGGATGTTGTCAAACTGTGACGGCATCTTCACCATCATACTCTCTCCGCAGCGGTCGTAAGGAATCTCTGTGCCTTCTACACCGCCCATCCAGTCTTCGTATGCCTGGGCATGATCCGAACTGTACATACGAGGGAAGAGCATGTTCTGGGCATAGATATACTTATTCTTGTGACTTACTACGAAGTAAGAGTCCTTCTCATCAGCCGAAGCTTTCTCCTTGCGCTGGTAAACCGGTGCACCTTCTTTCATGACAGGCTTGCACATGTTGCCGTCTACTTCGAGGGCTACCTGTGATGTATAAGCCTGGCCATAGAACAGAGGGCGGTCGCCATACTGGTCGCGGCTCAGATAACTTCCCAGGGTAAAGATGTCCTCAGGAGAGTTCTGGTCCATAGGAGGGTTGGCAGAAGAACGGATCACGATGAGTGCGTAGCTGGAATAACCAATCATCAGCATCAGCATGCAGAGCAAGGCTGTATTCTTGACGCGTGCTGAGATGAGCGGCAGGAGCTGCATCTTCTTCTTGGCGATGCCTGTAGATTCGTCAACGCCTGTTACTACCTCCTGCTTGCGCTTGTAGCCGAGTACGAACCAGAGAATAACCAGCACGATGATGCCGGTAATGGCAGCAGTCCAGCCATATCCGTAGAATGGGATGCCGAGCATGCCGAAGCCGAGAACGAAGGCGATATTCTGCTTCTTCTCGTTCTTCTCAGAAGCATGGCAGGTTTCGTAGATACCCCAGATAACTGAGGCTACGAGACAGATGATGTATACGATTTCACCGGTATTGAACGGACAGCCGAGAGTGTTGACAAAGAACAGTTCGAACCAGCCGCCTACGGTGATGATACCTGGAACCACACCATACAGTACGGCTACCACTACGAGGAATGAAAGGAACAGCGCCAGGAGCGAGCCCTTGAGGTTGGCATGTGGCACCTTCTTGTAGTAATAAACCAATACGATGGCTGGGATACAGAGCAGG
>ULUJ01089405.1_pt1 | contig 49931 bp, 68 predicted proteins | sample 1958381 | NCBI WGS metagenome assembly ULUJ01 (sample SAMEA4835757, study PRJEB28245) | human gut metagenome | biome: gut microbiome; material: fecal sample | place: Denmark | collected 2008 | reverse complement strand
AATAAAAAATTAATATTATTAGTTGACGGCGAGAATATTTTACATCAATCTTTTCACAAATTTGAAAAACTTAAATCTACCGATGGCAAACCGAGTGGGGCAATATTCGGATTTTTCAAATCTCTACATATGTATCTTACAAGGTTCGAACCGGATGAGGTTTATATTTCATTCGATAATGGTCATTCACCAGTAAGGACGAAGTTATTGCCCAATTACAAGGGACATAGAAAAAATATATCTGTAGATTACGAATCATTGCAAAAGCAAAAGGCAATTATAATGAAAATGCTGGGTATGCTAAGAATTAATTATATCTTCGATAAAAAGAAATCTACAGTATATGAAGGAGATGACTTCTTAGCATACCTTGCAATTAAAAAATTCCAATCCGAGAAAATGATACTTATATCATCGGATAAAGACTTTAACCAGTTGCTATCAAATAACCTGAGGATATACAATCCGAGAAAAGATGAGATGATAAGAATGGATAACTGCAAAGAATTATTCGGTTATCATTCTCATGAAACGGTAGAGTACCTTGCAATGGTTGGAGATACTTCCGATGATATACCAGGGTTCCCGGGTATAGGCCCAGTAAAAGCAAGGAAAATCCTTGATGAGGGTAGAATTGAGAAGTTTATTGCCCAGAGTAAGAACAAAGAATATCTTCAAATATGGAAAAGGAATGAACAGTTAATCGACCTTTTCTGGTTTGTAAGACATAATCCATTGGATAAGTTACCAATTAAGTCAAAGAAGAAGTTTAAGTATGAGAAATTCAAAGAGCTTTGTATCGAATACTCTTTAGCATCATTTTTGACAAATGAATTTATAAAACCATTTAAAGCATTACATCATGAGTAAGAGAATTATGTTTGTGGGTCCCTCTGGTATAGGGAAAACTACTTTAGCTAAGTATGTAGCTAAGAGAGAAGATCTACCTTTTATTTCTGGTAGTATGTCAGATTTATTACCTGCTACTGAAGGGGTATCACATAATGAAATATTATCCCTCGGTTCGGAGGCAATGTATAAAGCAGATTTTCAACTTCTGAACAAAAGGAATAGGTTATTCAAGGATAGAGAATACTTCGTAACTGATAGGAGTTATGCAGATTTGGCTGCTTATTTTTGGTATAAGCAATCAAGAACTTTACCAGAATGTGAAATGGAACATTTTTTCTGTCAATGTAAGACTTTAATGGAAGATCAATGTGATGTAGCAATCTTCTTACCATTAAATCTAGATACTTATAAGCATTGGTCAATGGAAGATAATGGTAAGAGAATACTTAACAGATTCTTCCAAGTTCAGATATCATCTCTTATGGGGGAATTGCTTGCAAATTGGGAAATACCCACTATTTGTATACCTGAGCTCGATTTAGGTATGAGAACGGAACAAATCAATTACCATTTAGATAGGATATGGGGAAAGAAGTAATAGCAATAGCCTTCTCGGATTTACATATAAACCTATGGGCTAAGTTTAATGAGAACAATCACAGGACCCTGAATAGTTTCAGGGTTTTGTCGATTATACGGAAATTATGTAGAAGGTTTAACTGTCCTGCATTATTTTGTGGAGACTTATTTCATAAGGCCGAAACAATGGACCAAGAATTGGCAGAGATATGTTATAACGAACTAATTGAGGGGTTTTGGATATATGCCATATCTGGAAATCATGATATTAAGAAAATAAGTAAGGTTGGTACTAAACCGTTCAGCTGGCTTTATCAAGTAGAGAAGTATGGTATCATGATATTAGATTATGAAAAAACTCAATTATCCCCTACACATAAAGATATTATGGTGTATGGGGTTCCTTATATTGATAATAATGTGGGTCTAAGTGAATACTTAAAGAAATTAGAATTAGATAAAAGTAAAAAGAATATTCTTTTACTACACACTGATTATCCTGGTGCAAAGGATACCGATGGTAGAGAGATAGATTCCGTAGAAAACTTAAATGTGAATGTTCTCAATAAATTCGATTTAGTATTATGTGGGCATATACACAAACCCCAGAGATTATCAAAGAAGGTTTATATGATTGGGGCACCTAACCATCAAAGAAGAACTGATAGGGACTGTGAATTGGGGTATTGGAAAATCTACGAAGATTTGTCTCTGAAGTTTGTACCTTTGAAAAATTTCCCAAAGTTCATCGATGTAGAAAGAGAAGAGGATATTAAGGATGATGGCAATTATTATACGGTAATCCCTCAAAAAGCTAGTACTCCAGTTAATAATAAACATAAGATTACTAAGCAACTTTCTAAGAAGTCTCTAGCAAAGAGATACCTAAGAGAGAAAGGTATTAAAGATGAGGTTAAAACTAATCTATTAATTGAAACACTTAAAAAGGCTGAGTCATGTTAACGTTCTTAAACTTAGAGGCAGAAGGATTTTGTTCAATAGAATCCTTACATCTACAATTAAACCCAACTTGTACCATACTTATCAAGGCACCAAATGGAAAAGGGAAATCAACTATTCTCTCTGCCTTGGTATGGGCAATATATGGGAAAAACCTAAAGGGTGTTTCTGAGGTAAATACTTGGAAGCAAGTAAGGCCTAAAGATTACAAGGGTACTAAGGTACAAGTATATTTTCAGAAAGATTCTCATACATATAAGATAGTTAGATGTCAAAAGTATGATGAAGTACTTGAGGATGGTGCTAAAGGCAAAGACAGACTTATCTTCATGAAAGATGGGGATATAGTCGATATAAAAGGGAAGGGGAAGATACAAGATTTTATAAACAGAGAGATAGGTTTATCATATACTCTGTTTATGAACTCAATCATGTTTGGTCAGGGTATAAAGAGACTTATACAAGAATCTAATTCGGATAAGAAAAAGATATTCGAAGAAGTATTTGATTTAGAGTTCTTAAACCTTGCTAAAGGCATTGCATTACAAGATAAAAATAACTTGATATCTCAAATAAATGAGGTAGAGCATGAGTCTCAAATGCTTAAGAAAGAATTGGAGGCTAACAAGGAAGCTTACTTCGATATGAGAGATAGAGAAAAATCATTCAAGCAAAAAATCAAAGAAGAAAGAAGAGAGTTAAAGCAAGATAGAGAAAAGCTAACTAAGCTACTAATTGAAAAACAAAAACAAATCAAGGATGAAGTAGATGCTTCGCTTCAGATAAAGATTAAAAAACAAAATGAACTAATCCTTGATTTGAGGGGTAAGATAAAAGATGCCAAGAATTTATCAAATGTACCTCTTAAGAAAGTAATCAAAGAATTGGTAATACAGTTAGAAGCCGGTCACTACAAACGTGCGTTACGTGATGCTAAATCAATATATAAAGCGTTTTCTGACCTTGACAAATATGATAAAGAGTATCAAGAGGCTTTAGAGAGGTTGGAAGAACTTAGTAGTGTAAATGATAGGTATAAGAAATTAAAATCAGACTGTGATGATATTGCTTCTGATATTGCTTCTATTGACGAAGACCTGGCTAAGCTCAAGCAAGAAAAGCTTAAGGTCATGTCTCCAAAGTATAAACAAAAACTTAAGGAGATTAGGAAGAATTTACGGAAGGTTGATGAAGACTTTCACAATAAAGAGTTAGAGTTAGAGAATTATAACTGGTTAATTAATGACCCATTGGGTAATAATGGGATTAAGGCTTACCTATTTGATTCATCCCTTGAGTTCTTAAATAAATGCCTTGATAAGTATTCAGAGGTATTGGGATTTAGGATTGAATTTAATATTGATTTGGGCACTGCTAGAAAAGAATTTGTTACTCTTATTGAAAGGGATGGGCAAATAATTGATTATGATGAACTTAGCGGTGGAGAAAAACAATTATGTAATGTTGCAATGGCATTTGCAATGAATGAAGCTCTTACGGCTTCTAAGGGTATTAACTTAGCATTCCTTGATGAGGTATTTGAATCTTTAAGTTCAGATAATGTAGAAGTAGTTACCTCACTAATACGTCACATATTCAAAGAGAAAACTCTATTCTTGATAACCCACTTAGATTCACTTCCTCTCGGTAATACCAAAATTCTGCAAGTGGAAAAGACCCAAGGCCTGAGTAGGTACCAATTACTATAAAGTTATAAATTAATTATAACAAGACAGGATTATGAAAACCTTTAGTAATTTATACTCTGCTATAAAACATGGTAGAAACATAATACTTAGGCCTAAATGGAAACCTAATGTACCAGGTCATAAGTATTATGTTTCTAAAAATGGTAGAGTTTACAGATATCTTGGGGATTTCAAATGGGTAAGGATTTCCATATATTCGGATGGTAAACCTGATAGTTATTTAAAGTGTAAGATAGATTTAAAATCTTGGTTATTACATCGTCTAGTAGCTACTATTTACCTTCCTAACCCAGATGGTTTACCTGTAGTAATGCACCTTAATAATAACAAAAGAGATTGCAGAGTTAAAAATCTTAAATGGGGCACCGAGTTAGATAATACTTTACAGGCTTGGTTTGATGGTTGTTTACCAACCCCAAATAAGATTATTTATTATAATGATGTACATAACCTTTATAATCAAGGTTTAAGTGTAAGAGAGATAGCTAACATATTACCGATTCATATTTCTTCAGTTCGTAGAATCTTGAAAGGTAAGGGTCTTATTAAGTATAAAGATAAGTTTTGTTATGTCAATAAACAGCAAAAATAAGGGTTCAAGATTCGAAAGAAAAATTGCCGGGTTTTTTACGAAATGGACCGGGTACAAATTTGAAAGGAATAGAGCAGGGAGTGGAGCTTGGCATTCAAACAAGGACTCCACTTCCGATTTAACCTGTACTGATGAAAGGCATGCTCATAGATGTAAGATATCTATCGAATGCAAGAATTATAAAGAGATTAAGTTTGAACATCTACTCTTAGGTAATAAGGGATGCGATATATTGAAATTTTGGGAACAAGCTTCTAAGGATGCAAAAAGAGCAAATAAAGTTCCCATACTCTGTATGAGATATAATTCAATGCCCTCAGAAGAATTTTTCTTTGTAGTTGGAAAGGATTTATCTTCCGTATTCTATAAACCCCTATTCGATAAAGCCAATATTATGGTAATTGATGTACCAAAGATAGATGAGATTCTTTATGTATTCATGGCTAGTGACATATTGAAGAATGTAAACTATAAGTTAGTACATAAACAAGCTAAGTTAATTATTAAAAACCGGTAACCTATGAAGAAGCATACCCCATACTCATATTGTATATTTTACCTTGAAAGGAAGTACTGTGATAAAATCAATAAAGAACTCAAAGAAAAGGGGTATGACCAAATCAAGGCAATTATTCCTATGGTAAACGTATTAAGAAAAACCACAAAGGGTAAGATGGTATTCGAAGAAGTACCAGTATTATTCAATTATGGTTTTATGAGAATGCCTACTAAATTAGCATTCTCAAGGCCATTTCTTAATAAGCTACGTAGAAATATATCTGGTATCAGAACTTGGTTACGTAATACCGAGACAATGCACCCAAGAAAGAAAAAGGTAAGGATTGACAATGCAGAAGAATTTGATGATTTTTCTTTAGTGGCTACTTGTAGTAGAAAAGAAGTAAGGCGATTTAAACGTATTGCTAGAGAGAATAAGAAGTTTTCAGTAGATGATTTAGTCAATGTAAAGCCTGGAGATTACTTAGTATTACGGGGTTATCCTTATGAGGGAGTAGATGCTACAGTATTAGAGGTTGACCATCTTTGTAAAAGAGTAAAAGTTCTTATATACCCTGAAATGGGAAGAATGGAAGTATGGTTACCTTTTGACAACGTTATCTATAGTGTATATTTAAATCATGACCCAGATAAGCTTTATGCTAATTCTGGGGAATATGACCCTAATCAGATAACCAATGAAGCAATTGATAGTATAATGAGATATAGGAGAATTTAATGTTATGAACGAAGCTCAACAAAAAGCCTGGAGTTGTTTAATTGATAAAGAACAACAATCATTATTCCTTCAACTATCAGAAAGTAAATCTTCATGGGAAGCTGGTGAAATTTTAAAGTTATCTCATTACAAGTATCTTGAAATCCGGGAACGGTCAGAGAAATTCTTTAGGCTATTCTCGGATTTTTTTGAGAAACACACTTCTATTTTTCGACCAGATTGCCCCTGTGAGAGGAATTTCCAAGATTATATGGAGGGATGTTTAGAGAAAAGATTAAAGAGAAAAGAAGCAAGCTTATTCACAGGAGACTCAGCTCAATTACTCCCAAAGGTAAACTCTAAAAATATAGAGAGAAACATGAAGAGGTTAAAGGAGTCTGAGGATGAATGGGATATGGACACTCTAAGATTAATTCTTGAATTTGATAGGTGGAATAACTTTAGAATACTTCCAAGGATGCTACAACAGCCATCTGCATTTAAAAGGCGGTCGAATAAGAAGGATAAGATATATATCAAATACCTACTTAATAGGGTACCGGATTGGATGCACACTAAACTCAAGGAAAGGTTTAGGTATAAAGTAAAACCAGGAAAGAAAAAGTATTGGGTAGCTTTAATATCTGAGGACCTATATACTGATGGTTATCTATTGTTACCAGTAAGACCTTTGGATGAAGTAGTAGATGAATTTAGTAGATTTTACATGTATGTATTCAAAACTAAAGATGATGCTGATACTTTTGGTTTTATGGTATCTAAGTTCATGATTAAAACCGAATCTGTTAAGCTTGGACAAAAATTCTGGCCAGAGTACCGTTGCTGTGTGGAAAAAGCAGTAAACTATAATCAAGTGAACAACATAGAATTCAATATTAAGAAATTGGATATGGCTTATAACACACATATCAAGAGAAAGCATAAAAAACCTAAATCCACTGCTGCGAACCGAGCAAAAACCTCGGATTTTTATAAAAATAAATAGAGAAATAAGATAAGATTAAATTATTTATTCTTATATTTGCAAAGAAAAATAAATGAATATTTAAAAATATTGATGATATGGCAAAAAAGAGTAGAAAAGACATGAAAGCCCCATCCAAGGAGAAATCAAATTTCCTTGGTGCTTCTGGGAGAAACATGACTTATAAGGATTTAAAGAGAAAGGCTATCATATTAGGGATGCCTTTCCCTGATGCTTGTTCTGCTGGGGTATTTGACTTATTACATTATATCAATGTATCAGAAGAAAAGCCCGATAAATCGTTAATTGATAAATATGACGATTGGATGGATAAGCAATTAGAAAATATTGGGTATTCGAAAGATGACCCATTAAGAAATTCTCGATTAAGGCTTGGGTTTCTCGGAGAAGAAGGGGAAAATGGGCAAAGAAGAACCAAACGAGTTCCTGGGATAAAGAAACCTCGAGAAAAGAAACCACCAAGAGAGAGGGATGAATTTAATCTTATCAGGGGTACAAAGAAATCTTATGTATTCGAATTAACTGCAAAAGGTTTTGAACTTGATAGAATTATTCGGAGAATGAAAAAGAAATTCCCCGAAGCAAATGAGAAATCTATCAATCTTTGGTATAGAATGGCAAAGAGGAATATAAATGGTAAAACTAAAGGAAAGTAACAACGGACCCATACGACCAGATAGATATTATATATGGACTTGGAGACCAGATACTACCAATAAGATTGTTACTGAAAAGAAATTATATAGGAAACATCTAACCGGTATACCATACTTTACTAGACACCAAGTAAAGGTTACCTTAGTTTATCTTTATGGTGTAGATGTTCTTCAATATATCCATATAATATCTGGGAGGAAACTTATAAAACAAGGCATTAGAGAATTATCCGATATGAATGGTAAACTTCTTAAAAAGGGTAGTACTAAATTCTGGTTTAAGGGTAAATTCGTAAAAGCAAGGAAGTTCATAATGCCCGATGAATATCACATAGATAAACACCGACGAAGAAGATTTATGGTACAAATGCACCGAGTCTTTAAGTCTAAAGGAAAAAAGGAATTCAATGAAAGGTACTCAATCAAACTCTATGGACAACGGCAAGGCATATCTCCCAAGTATACAAGGCAAAAGAGATTACAAATCAATCTTGCTATCCTACAGGATTTACAACAGGCTGAGTCAAGAGGAGAAACATAAATTCAATCTGTTATTCCTGCAGTATCCTCCATTGGTAAGTTCATTGGCTTTATATTTAAGAAAGAAGATGAACATCCCAATACAAAAGGTACTATTTATCAAAGCACAAAGGGATATGCTTGAAATATTCGATGAGGCATCACTTAAATTTTTAGGGTATTTGCCTAAAGAAAGGTTTATTAAGAAGTCTCTATTATTTCAAGGGTTTGTTCCATTAGAGAGTATTAAACTTAGAAGGTCTTATGCTTATATAATGACAAATAGGATGATAGAAAATAAAATATGGGTCTACCCAATTCGATTATCCGATAACTATAAAACAATGATAAAAGGGAAATACAAATCCTATACCGAAGTATTTGGGAAGGTGGGTATTCCTGGGATAACTAAAATTAAATATAGCAATGAATAATAACGAAGGTTTTAAAATCACAGCCCATCAACCAGCAAACCCCTTTGCAGGTAAGAAGTTTAAGATAGTCACTTATCAAGGTGACAAGGAACTTGCCTCTCAGGCAATAACAATTGAATCTCAATTAGAATTAAAGACAACTCTAGATGAGATAAAACAATTCAATATTGCTCAGGAGGAATTAGTAAAATCTGGGTATACTCAGAAATCCATACTGGTAAAGAAACTTATAACAGAGTGATATAAATAAATTATTAACCAACTTAAACATTACGAAAATGGCTAAGAAGAAAAAAGAAGTGGAACTGAAAGAAGTTTCCAGAACAGAAATCAATGGTGCAATCATCATTAAGTACGAAGACGGCTCAGTAAAGATTATCCCTGCTCCTATCATGCTTTCTGCCGAAGAAGCAGAAGACCTTTTTGGTTCTGAATCCGATGACGAGGAAGAAGAAGAAGAGGAAGAATCAGAAGATGATGATGATGATGATGATGATGATGATGATTCCGAAGAGGAAGAAGAAGAGGAAGAATCAGACGATGATGATGATGATGATGATTCCGAAGAGGAAGAAGAAGAGGAAGAACTGACCGGTGAAGAACTTGCCGAAATGGACTTCGAAGAACTTGAGGATGTCTGCGACGACAAAGACCTTGAAACTGACCCAGACGATTACGATGAAGACGACGTCGAAAAACTCCGTAAAGCAATTGCCAAAGAACTCGGTCTCAAATTGCCGGAAAAGAAAGAAACCAAAGGTAAAGGCAAGAAAGGGAAAAAGTAATCTGGTAACTGTATTCAAGATTTAAAAGAAGGTAGGGAAATTTCCCTACCTTTACTATCAACTATTAATAAACGTAGAAGTTTACTTATAATAACCATTAACTTATAAAACATTAAAAATTATGGCAACAAAGAAATCAGACTCCAAGAAGAAAGGGGATAAAGAAAAAGACCCCGAAAAAGAAGCTAAACGTAAAGCTCGTCAAGAGGCACTCAAGAATCGGCCGGCTGAACAACGTCCTAACAGCAAGCAAATCGACGTTATTTCCATTAACGACAAATCCAAGGTAATGAACTTTGGTTATGCCGTTAAGAACAAGGAAGGCTATCAGGGTGTAGTGGTTACTTCTGTATTGGTTACGGATGGCAAACCGGTATCAACTTCAGTTTCATTCGTTCCGGGAACTCTTACCGTTAAGTCTAAGAAAGGACATGGCGTTATTTGTTCTCCGAAAAACAAAAAGGCTAAGGAAGAAGAAGAGGAAGAATCAGAAGATTAAACTCTAACTTACTAACTACTATCCCATATGTCTGCTATATAAATTTAGAGTTTAAGTTCATATGAATAACATCTACACTTAGGACGTTGTTCAGCCAAAAGCTCATTGCCTGTGAAGGTAGTGGGCTTTAATTTTTTATACCCATGGAAGAAGAGAAATTAGCAATTCGAAAGAACATTCGAATACTTGCATTGGATAATCTAATAAATACTTATATTGATGCACTAGAAGATAAAGAATTAAACCTGGGACCAGATGAAAGGGAACTTGCCATCAATATAATAAATGAGGCAAGAGAAATGCTATCAGAAGAAACTCAGGAAGTATCTAACCAAGTAATGCAAAGACCCAAATGGAAAAAGACTTAAGATTATTAGTGGGAAACATTAATCAAACTCTCAGAGAATTAGATTATGTTTCGTACCTTAAAAAGGTAGCTCTTAGTAAGGGTAAGAAAGGCGAATACCAATCCCATAGGTTGAAGAGTAATTATCTGAAAAGAAAACTCATATCTCTTAAAGGAGCCCTGAATAAAAAACTTCATGGGACTTATATTGTTGCCCAATTTAATTTTATAAGGGGGGAACAGAAAGAAACTTTTGAACAAACTTTTACTGACTTATCTCAGAAAGAGGTAGAAGATATACTTCAACTCGAGGCCGTTTTAAAACAATGCAGTTTAGAAATCCTAGAAATTAAAGAAATCCCAACCAAAATTAGGAAGGTATAACTATGGTATTATGTAAATAGGAAATTCAATTATTCACCTAATATAAATGAAAATGGCTAAGAAAACAGAAAAGAAGAGTAAATCGGAATCCAAGACTCCGGAACTCACAAAGGCTAAGAAAGCTTTGGATGCTTACCTTAAAGAGAACAAGTTGGACCCTACTAAGGATTGGACCAAAGACAAGAAACATGGTAAAAAGGTTACCGAACTTGTAAACAAGCTCAATAAGGAAAGAGACAAAGTTGCTGCTGCCTATCCTGAAGCTGACCAAGAGAACAACAAGAAATTGGTAAAACTCCAGGAAAAAGAGAAGAAGGAAAAAGCTGAGAAGAAGGCTGCCAAAGAGAAAAAGGAAAAGAAAGGGAATGGTGGTAGAACAGCTACCAAATACGATTATCCTCTCATCGATGGCAGAGAAATGACTTCGGCTGAGAAGAAAAAATATCGTATGGAGCAAAGAAAACTTGCTTCAGGTAAGGCTCCCAAGGAGGAAAAGGAAACTAAGAAAAAGAAGGAAGAAAAGGTAAAAGAAAAACCGGCTTCCGATAAGAAAGATAAGAAGGCCAAAGACAAGAAGAAAAAGAAGGCCGCTAAAGAAGAAGATTAATAAGAGCACTTTTTTACTTTTACTTATCATATTTTTGAGTATTCGTTAATAATGGTAGAAGGCCTGGCAATATAAAAATTGTTCAGGCCTTTTATTTTCTAATTAAGTCGAAAATGGAACAAGAAGTATATAAACCAAAACTTAGAATCACTACACTATCAGAGAATGGTACTCCATTATCCGATAGGTTGGTAGATGCTTATACCGAGATGAATTCAGGTCCAAAGGTACAGCATAACGGTCCCATAAGAGTAGAAGTAACTCTTACTAATAAACAAGATATTGATAACTTCAAAGAATACTTAGATAGGTTATCTGGTACATTGCCTGCTAAGGCACCTAATGTTGGCAGAGGAAGACCTGCAGGGTCTACAACTAAGGAATTGGAATCACCAAGGGAGGACATTCTTGCAGATGTAGAGAAAATGATTGAAGAGGGTAAAAGCCAACAAGATATTATTAAATATCTTAGGGGATTGGGATTTGTATTTATCCTTACTGAGGACTTTCTATTTCACTTTCCTGGATTTGAGTTCAATAAAAAGGATGTGGGAGAAGCAACCGACAATAAGCAATATCCAAATTCATTCTCTTGGATGGCAAGATGTATCAAACGAGCTAAGGACCCAAAAGCAGATAAATTTGACCCAATGGTAATCTTTGGTTTTAGCATTCTTGGGGGACCCTCGAAAAAGATTATCCCATATCTCTATAAGGAAAGGAAGAAACCATTAAGGGCCCAAGTTGGTAAAAACGTAATCTCCTTCTCTCAAGCAGAATTCACTAAACTTCCTACTTTCATGTTAGAAGATGAAAGGGTTAAATTCTCTACAGAACAGAGGCAATTACTCCTTAATCCAGAAAAGAAACCATCTAAATTCTTTATGAGATGGTCAAGGGATGTGTTATTGCCCAATTCGGTATACGAAAAGTTAAAGAATAGAGATGGGCTAATCTTTAAAAATGATTTTGTAAATGAAAAGAGATAATATACCAGGTTTAGAGGGATATTATATAAGTAGGTTGGGTATTTTATGGAGCCGATATCATAAATCTGGTAAATTAACTCAGAATGAATGGCATAAAGTAAAACCAAACCATAATCAAAGAGGTTATCTTTTTGTTCAAAAGAAAGGTAAGTGTTGGTATTTACATAGGTTAGTAGCCTTAGCCTATATTCCAAACCCAGAAAATAAACCTTGTGTATGTCATAGAGATAATGTGGTAACTCATAATCGATATAGGAACCTTTACTGGGGTACACAGGCTGAAAATATGCAGCAATGTATTAATGATGGGAGAACTTTAAAGGGTAATAAAAACCCAATGTACGGGATATCAAGGAGAGGAGCTGCTAATCCAAACGCTAAATTAACTAAAACTCAAAGAAAGGAAATACTCTATAGAAGTAAAAGAGGTGAATCAATAGGAGAGCTAGCAAATTTATTCGGAGTATCAAAAGTAACGGTTAGAAGGGTATTAAATCCTAACCTAAGATCCTTCAATAGAATCCGCTAACACTTACCTCCGTATTTATTAAAAGAGTATTTTATATAAAATAATTTTAGTATATTTGCATAAAGAAAATTTAATTATGGACAAGGAAACAAAAGACATCGTAAAGCTCATTGCTGGTATTCAGATTGAATCACTCAACTCAATCAAAGAGGACGTTAAAAATGGAAATGATATTGCCCAAGACTTAATCAAAAAACTCCTTCAGATTGAGGATGACGAAATAATTCGAGCACTAGATGAGCACATTGAATTATACGTAGAAATTGAGAATACTCCTCAACTGATAAATATGCTAAGTGAATACCAAATGCTGGTATGCTCTCACATATTATTCAGAATGGAAGATGAATGGGTACATACTAATTCTCAGGGAGTACTTGGTACCTGGGCAATCTTCCAAAGGGCAAATCTCAAATTCCACCCAGAACTAACACTTTTAAAATTTTAATATAGACATGGAAAAGAACGAATACTTAGAATCAGTAGAAATGAACACCAGAGTCGAAATGATCCCTTGCGAATCCTCTAACATTGAGGGCTTTGGTTATGACTCAAAGAAAAAACAACTTTGGGTTGCTTTTAAAGGTAATCGAGTTTATCGCTATGATGATGTACCTTATGAAATCTGCAACGGTTTACATCAAGCAGAATCAAAAGGTAAATACCTTGCAAAGAACATTAAAAATAAATTCGAAACTACAGGTTATGAACTCAGAAACTAAATTCATATTGGGCCTGGTAACCCTGGGGGCAGTGATTTACTTTATTGGTGAGAATAGAACTCATCCAGTAGAAGTGAGCACTGCTCCTTCTCGTTTTGGAAGTCCAATAACCAAGTTAATCTCTCTTCAAGATAGCATGGGCATTAAACCAAAAGAAAGGGAGCAAAAGAAACAATGGTATAAGTATAGGGTAGAAATAGAAACTATTCCAGAAAATCAAATCTATAAGATTGAGAAATCTGGATACCAGCAATATGAAGTTTCTAGATTGGGTGAAACTTATTCTTATGTAACCTACGAATTTACCTCAGACAAGGTAATGACTACTCAAGAAGCCTATGACTTCGTAAAGAAATATCCTGAAAGATGTACAAGGGTACCCAATACATCACAAGATAACATTTACGATAAATATAACGAGGATTATGAAGATTACATAAATGATCCAGAGGATGAAATCAATTATCCTCCAGAAATCTTCGACTTCCTAGCCGATTAACCCGAGCAAATAGAAAATAATTCAAATAAAATTTTTCTATTTAAAATAAAGTTCTTATATTTGTATCAGAAAAAGAAATTAATCATTTTACTAACATTTTAAATATAGACGTTATGAAAAAGAATGAAACAAAGGTTACTAACCTGGTTGCAACTAAGGTTGCCGAACAACTTGAAGGAATTAAAAATTCTAAGACTGCTAAGGCTTCTGCTCCTAAGGCCAAAAAGACTAAAAAGGAATTGGTACAAGATGCTCAAGAAGCTGCCACTAATTTTGCCAATGCCAAATTGGTAGAACTCTCTCCCAAAACCCAAACTTCCAAAAAGGAACAGGTTGTCAAGGAAGTTAAGGAACAACAAAAACCATCCATCATAGAACAGGTAATTTCTAATCGGGAAGTTAAATACGTATACCCTGCCGATGTAGTTGATACTCTTGCTCGGAAGAAATGGAGACAACAAACTCGAAACGAACTCCATCGATTGGAACTTGCAATGGCTCGTATCAAGGACCAGAACTCCAGGGAATTCAAGGCTGCTGCTAAAGCATACGAGGACTTTAGAAAGAAAGTCCTCAAACCAGAACAAGTTGCATAAACCTTTATTAACCAGGTGCCCGGGATAATTACCTGGGCATCTTAATTCATACAAAATGGATTATACTATCTTCTCTGATAAAGAGATGCTTAAGCAGGACAAAGAATTGGTAGAATTACATAAACGATGTTGTAAGTCCTATCTAATCCAACATTCACTTAAGCACTCCAAGATTAAGAAGTTCTTTATCGTTTACGATTGGTATATAAATACCGATAACGTAAGGAATTTCTTTTTCAGGCCTATAAACCTTTTCATTCAGGCATTGCTTTTAGGGCAACTTGATGAAATATCCGATTACATTAATCCTAACAAAAATGGAAAACGAAAAAAGAAACGAACCAGAAAAGTATAACGTACTTTACTGCAAAGGCAAATATCAGTATAAATCTAAATATCCCCAAATAGAAACTAAACATAAGGTTATCTATGCAGGGCCAGTAGAACCAATGGCACCCATCTGGGATAATGTATCAGATATATTAAGGAAATCTGATAGAATTTGTACTGAATCTCGAAGAGAATTAAAGAAGTTAGAGGAACGTTCACAGAATAACCTTTACTTCAAGAAAAATGGTATTACCCATATAATCGTATACAAATGTTTAGAGAAATAGTTAAAGACCTATATATAGGCAAATCGAAGTTAACCATAGAATGTAACCAAAAGGAAATACCCCAAACTACTCTGGTTCAAGACATATTACAGAATACGGGGTTTACTGGTAATATGCCCGACTATGGTACCTATGGTAATTTCAAGGATGGAAAATTTGAGATTACTCCAATGATGCCTAAGCATTGCTTATTTGTTACCGGAGTACCCAAAGGGGCAATCCTTGATAATTTCCGAGTTAGAAGAACATATTGGTCCTCTTATTATGAAGATGATGTAAGAGGGTACTTATTTCAAATTACAGATGAAAGTATACCTCGTTTAATAATCACAAACTAAATCTATATGGAAGCAATCGATTATGTAAAATTATTTAAGCTCGACCAAGAGAATTATGATTTTAAAAGGGAAGAGTTTATATCCGGATTAGGTAAAGAATTTCTAGATTATTGCCAAACCACTACAATTGGGATAGATAAAAAGACTGGCAATATATACTACTACCGATTTAGGGAAATAGTTAAGAATTTCGAAACTAAATTCTGGGCAATCTCAGAACTTAAAATAGGAGAACCATTAACTCAGAAATTATGGAATGCCTTTTTCGCTACTCAGGTAGTTCCTTTAAGGCAAAGGTTATTCCCAAAGGTTCAGAAATTAATCGAAGAGCAAAAGGGGATAACCAATAACCGTAGTAAACAAGACAAAAAACCTACGAACCATAAAAAGGCAAACTATGGCAAGGGAAATCACAGACCTGCATGGGAATAAATTTAAGGTAGGAGATTATAAACTTTGCCTTAATATCCCCATCACTGGGAAAGGTAATTTAGTATTCACCAGGGACCTAATCTCTGGTGAACCTTTTAATTTATCAGTAAGTAAGAAAAAATATAAGGGATATTTCTATAACCTCTCTTTGAATCTGTATGTAAGGTTCGATTTAGAGTATATGGGTTATGATGAAAGTTCCGATATCAGAAAATCTCATTTGTATGTCAGAAAAGGAAAATAAAATGGTAAGATTCCCAAGACCTATGGGGACTACTGCAATGGCATTAGAATATCAGAAGAACCCAAATGATGAACTTCTGATAAAGATACACAACTACATTATTAATCAATGGCTGATGGGTAATGGAGTATTATGTGGTATCACTTATGATATCAATACATTCTCATACCGTATGGGTATAGATATTAACTACATACGGGTATTTATGAGGGATAGGCTATTAAGCTCTAGAATATGGGATAAAGAAAAAGCAGAAGATTTACTTCAAGCGTTAATGGGAGAACAACTAGCATGGGCATTAGAAGACCGTATGGAAATAGCCCATCAGGTTAATATCCTAAGAGAATCTCAGGGAGGGAAATACGTACCGTTTATATCTGCCGAGCTGGGAAAGGCCCTTAAATTAAAGCTTGAATCCTCTACATCTCTGCAATCAATAGTACGTAATCTTACTGGAGGAAGTACTACAAATATCTTTGCCCAATTTAATCAACAGAACAACGTAACACAGCAAAATGCAATCACTGTTGAAGAGGCACGTCAAATCGTATTGGAATCACAAAGGGTATTAGATAAACCAGAAGAGGCTAAACTATTGGAGGATAGGTATGACATTAAGTCTCTACCTGAAGTAGTTGCTACTAAACAAGAAGGAGTAGATACCAGTAAAGAGGGTCTTAACCTTAATAAAGCAGAGTTAATGCAAATTACTGATGATTATAAGGGAGCTATGTCTTCATTCTCTAAAGAACATCATGAACTACGTAGAGAAATCGAAATGCGTATAGACCCAGACGAAGAAGACCCAGAGTTATACCAATATGAAGACTTTGAGGAAGAAGAGAAAGAGGACGGCTCATTTGCATCTCAATTCCTCCGAAATAGTAAGCTCCCATAGTTATATCAGGATATTGCATATTTAAAAAGAAAGAATTATATTTGCATATCAATTTTAAAATAGACAAAAATATGGAACTACCAAAAACATCTTACAAAGAGACTCGGGTTAACAAGGTTAATCAGGGTACATACTTTAAATTAAAACCAACTGATACTGTTCCAGTATGGGTAAGAGACCATTATGATAAATCATCTAAGACTTATGCTTGCCATAAGTATGATGACTCAAATCACGAAAAATTTCTCAAGGGAACAAGGAAAATATACATTGACTTTACATTTTAATCACATGAACTTATTTAGACGAAAGAGATGCTGTAGTGAACTCATTGCTATTAAAAATGGCAACTTAGTATTCAAATTGAGTAATACTCATATCAATGCTGCTTATAATACTTTACAGGCAATAATGAGGAAATCGGGTATATTCGATGAGAATCTATATTTTGACTTGTACCGAGAATATAGAAGACATTATGCTATATACGACGTAGTACCATCGTTGCTAAGGTATAAGCTACCATTGATATTTTCAGGTAGATATCCTAAAAATCTATTCGATAATCAGTTTACCTTTGAGGAATTGATACCTAATGCTTTGGTATATCATAACTTACCAGAAAATTTCAGATTACCCGAAAGCTTAGAGAAAATCCTTTTAGAAGTCAAGAAAAGGGTATCTGCTTATATAGACCAAGATGGCATATCAGACCAGGGTTATAGGGATTTGGTTCGAACAAATTTCGTAAAACAATGGGATGTATTTAGAAAGGACCCATCTCTTATAGATTGCTATATGGATGCTCAATTGGGCATGCTATATATGTGGGCTAGAGTAGAAAATAAAACAATAGTAAAGAACATAATCGAAAGAACTCAGGATGAACTAGCTCAAGAGTTCTTATCTAAAAATGACGAATATGGAAAATAAAGAAAAGTTTGCCTTCAGAAATGTAAACATGTCTCAAGGTGTAGAGGTAGAATTTATTAAATTGCTTACCTCATTAGAGACTAAAAGTGATGAAGATATTATTAAAGCTTTTAAAGCTCAATTATCTTCTGGAGTATTAACTTGTCATGCAGAAATGTTATCTAGAACACCAAATCAGATAATATTTCAAACATCTCAATTCAGTAAACCCTATAACTTTTACAAAAACTGGGAATTATGGGTATTCTCTAATATCCTGGGTGTATGGACTCTAAATAGGTTTAGGATATGATTACAATGAAAAACCTCCAAGTAGAGGATATAAAAGATGAATGGTTATATAATGCCTTAACACAGGGCATCAAGGAATGTATAACTGCTCCAGTCCTAACTTTGGACCCAACAAAACCAGAACCCATTAAGAGGGCAGAAATGATATTAGAGAATTTCTCTCAGGAGGATTCTCCAGTAGTAGCTACTGTAATTGCTCCAGGCAATTTCATACAGATGATATTACCGAAACATGAGATACTTCTATCGGTAATGTTTATCTATAAAGAGAGAAATACCTATGTACAACTCATAATACAAAAACTTGCTTATGAACGAGAAAATATTACCACCAAGACTAATGGTTCTGTTAGTAGTACTGAAGGGTGAAAAGGTATATAAAATACCTCTCGAATCAGGAATAAAATTGGACCATCTAAAAGATTTCAATACACTGAGGAGAATCTTTGTCCCTTTAGTACAACTATATCATGGAGTAGGTTTTGATACTAGACTTACCTATGATGAATTTAGTATCTTCATTAATGACCTACAACATTTAGGGTATGAAGAGTTTAATAAGTATTCCTCAGGTATACAAGAATTGGTAGAAGCAAAACCCATCACTGAAAATGACCAGGATATTAGGGAAATACGGAATGGGTTACTTACCTCTCTTAAATCTCAGGAGTTATCAGAGATATTAGCTACTAAACTAAAGCAAGCCATACATGAAGTATTTGAAAACGAGAAGAAGAAAGGTGGGCTAATGGATAAGGAACCCTCTTTAGAACCTATGGAGAGTTCAATCATAAGAGAGGCTCTATACTTGCTAACTCCCCAATTACCTTAATAATTGAAAGGCAGTCTAATCCACTGCCTTTCTTAGCGTATACACATCCTCAGCCTCCTTAAAAATAAAATAGATATATTTTTCTATAAAAATAAAAATGCTTATATTTGCATATCATTTTAAAAATAGACAAAAATATGAAAACGAACTCAGTAACTTACAATCAAGCAGACGAACTAACTAAGGTAGTTCGCAATTTCTTAGAAAAGAAATCTACATTTGAACTTGACTCCGATGAAAAGGGTCATCTCTTAAATCTTCTAATGGGACTCTTAATCAAACTAGAGGATGATTACAAACTCAATTGCTTGGATATTAATCAGGTACAAATCTATGATACTACCTATTATTCTTTCATTTTCGAATCAATCATAACTGCCGATACTAATCCCTATAAGGGGCAATTAGCATCTGCTGCAGTTCAATTCATGAACGAATTCACAGATAATGATGGGAGGTTCATATCATTCAACCAACTCGATAGAAACAACTGGATTTTCCAACTTAATTTCTCAATCGCATGACAAAGTATAACGTTAGTCCATTAGTTGCTCGGGAGATAGAATTCTCCACGGGCACTATCTTTGGTGGTAGTTGGTGCCGATACTTTATTTCAATCACCCTACATCAATGCTATATAGAAGCAACATGGAAAACCCGTCCTAAGAATGATTTAGAGGGGCACAAAGAAATCTTTAACTCTTTACAGGAGTATCTAGATTGGTTTGCTAATCTTAAGAAAACTTACGGAAGGAGAATATCCCGTAAACAAATGGTATATGCTGCATACGATGAAACAACTCGTACCTTTAGTTACAAACCCTACGAGAATTGGGCTACAAGACGTTCTAAGGAGAAATTAAATAATCCCAAGGAACCAATGCTGGCCGATGAATTATACTAATCCCTAACCAGTTAATATATCCTCAGGGAGTTCAGAAACACTAACATCGGGGCTCCCTTAATTATTGCATATTTAAAATATTATTTCTATATTTGCATAAGAGAAAAATAAATATAATTATTAACCGACCTCGAACAGGGTCACAAAACTTATTTCTTATGACAACTATTAACGAAATCTCAAATCACATTATGGGTTACTTCAATGGAACTCTTGATGCTTTTGGTTACACTGCTCAATCAGTTAACGAAATCTCAAATCCGGATGAATCCTATATGGGAACTCTTAATCTCCAATTCCGGGATTATCCCATAGACGATGACGAAAAGGCAGAAACCTACTGCAGAGAATCCGATGCTTTTGAACAATACGTGATAGAATTCATTAATTCTCATTGGGATGAACATCACCCATTAAAAGAACTTAACCCTAATTCTCATTACATGTCAAACTCCTATGGAGATACTATCCAGGTACATTTCAATGATGAATCCCTTTTCATTATCATTACCATGACAGGGCAATATTAACAAAATCTTCTGGGAGGCACTCAAAACACCTCCCAGAACCTCCCTATTTATAAAAATAAAAGTAATTATAGAAACAAGTTTAGAAATAATTTTGTATATTTGCAGTGAGAAATATTTCTCAAATAATTTTAAATATAGACGTTATGAAAGAATTAAAAAATTTAGAGGCCATCCGGGAACTGCTTGCTTCTCATCCCATTTATACTTATGATTACTCAGATGGTCTTCTCATTAACAAGGAAGATACCAATATCCAGGTTTACTCAATCGACTTAGAGGATGAACCTTTTGCTGCTTATATCTCAGGATATATCATCACATATGCTTCAGAGGAAGTTCTCTTCGAAAATCTCCGGGAAAACATTATTTCTCACATGGACTTAACAAAGGGTGCCGACGACCAATATTATGATTATTCACCCGCACAGGTAGAGGCTATCTTATTCGGAATCCTTCAATTAACCCCAGAACATCAGGATTATATCATAACCGGACTCAAAAAACATCTCCGGGAATTTATCCAAGACGATGAACAAGATGAGGACATGATATCCCAATATACCAGCATTTATAATGCTATCGAAAAATGGGAATCAGACCACAGGGAAACAGAAATCTTCCAACAACTTGCAGTATCAGAATTATTTAACCAACTAAATAAATAATCACTATGGTAAACTTATATAAATTACTCAACGTACTGGAACAGGGCATGTCTCTGTTCCAACTCAATAAATGGAAAACCGAAGGCATCTGGTATCCAATCACCCAATACAAAAAGGAATCAGACGAAATCCAGGTAGTAACCAATTTATTTATTCCGGAACAAAAGGAATATCACATTCAACTTTCTGGAAATTATCCCGAAGAATCAGAAGCCTGGGACAAGTTTCTAGAGGAAAACCAATGGAAAATCTACCCATTACTTGCAAACATAATGCAAGTCTTCTTGCCCACAGGGAACTATCAAATATTCTATACTCACTATCCACAGGGATTCATATCCATAATAGCTAAGCCCCATGATAAGTAAAGAACTCAAATCACAATTAAGTATTCTCAAGGAAACTAACCCAGAATATATTCAAACCCTAAAGGATGCCGTAACGGCATCCTATAAGGCAGAACTTCAGGCAATCAAACCCAGTTCTACCGAAGAAGAGGAACAACTCAATATCGAACTCAAGGACATAGTATTAAAAATACTATTTGGGCCTTTCTATAACTATTTCGTATCAGAATACGTAGTATCAGATACTATATGGGAAGAACAGGATAAACTAATCGAGGACTTATATTATTACTTCAAATCATGACACCGTATATTCAACAACAACTTAAAAAGCTATGCGATAATCCAAATTGGTATGACGATATGCTCATCTCATGGGATAAAAACCCAAGAAATCAAAGGGAAGCTATTTATAACTACCTTTCTCATGTACAACTAAATGGGTTACTAGAAAACACTCAGATAGTTTTTACATTCATAGATGGCTACATGAAACCAGCTTTCTATTTCGAAATTCCCAGAGATACCAATCGATATCTTATACTGGGAATCCTCGATGAAGCAGGTTATCCTCATTGCTGCCTATTAGGCCAACCAAAACAAATGTTTAACCCTCAACTCAATTAATATCATGGAACCAATCATAACAATAAATGGTTACCCAATCGGATGGGAATGGCTAGACAAAGTACCTCTAGAGGACTTTAACTGGCTAATCGAAATATTCTCTACCATGACAGATAATACTGATACTTATGACTTTGTAGGATATACAGATTCAGAAACCTTACCAGGTCATCAGAAGATATGCTCAGTAGACAAGATACCATTAGCTAACTTCCTAAATGAAGACCAAGGCTACGAATCCGGTATATCAATGTACGGTCACTATATAGCATGTAAATGCTTAGACATATCCTCAGAAAGAGAATACATGAATCAATATACCGATATCCGAATCCTAACTAATGAACTAGAGCCATGCTAACAAAAGGAAAATTCCTGGTATCTTTCGAGGTACCAGGTCACACTAAAGAATACACAGAGGGATTCACAGAGGAAATGGTAATCCCATACAGAACTGAGGAACTTAACCCATACCTAAGGTACCCCAACCAAGAGATAAACAACAACCACCTCCACTCCGAACACATAAGATTACAAATAAGAGAAATGTTACAAATCCCACTAAGAGATATAACCATAATCGATATAATATCACTACCATGAACATCATCTATCACATAATCCGAATAATCCTATCAGTAGGAACTATCCTAACCCTCATACGCAATGAGAAAATATACCAAGCCCACAAGCATACCCACCCAACAAACAAAATAAGGTATATCATCTCACAGCTAATAATCCTAACCCTATATACCTCATCACTAATCCTGGTATCCTACACATATAGGATTATACTAAGGTACATATAATAATACATAAATCACTAATCGTAACGATCTGGCTTCTAATCCTAAATGAAGAAGCCTACCTAACAAAGAAATTCATCTACAGAATGAATGTAATCGTAATCCCTTTAGTATATGCCTTCATACAGGTATACCTAATCGAATAAATACCCACAAGGTACCTGGAATAAATACCGGGTACCTCCCACACCACCCAACACAAAAACAAAACAAAATCATACTAACGCTAACTAAGGTACATAATATAATACCTATCCCCTCTATAACTAATATACCATCTATTAATACCTAATACATATATCAAGGTACCTCGCCGGGGGTTTTGGGGATTTAGGGCAAACAAGGCTAGGCAATTTAAACTCACTATACAAAACCACTCAACTCACTATATAGCCACTATACTATATAGCTCTACTACACACTTTAAAGGCAAACTCAAAAAGGCCTAAAAAGGCAATAAAATCCGACCATTAGGGGCCCCTAAATCCGATTGCCTTGAGTACCCTTTATATGTATTATATTATAGATTGCATTCAAGGTAATTCGAAGGTAGGGGATTATATAATACAGGTATGTTATGTAGCTTCTATGTATGTAGGTAGTATAGCTTTAGTACATCGTCGATTAATGGCCATCACAATTTACCTTGATTGCCTTCACCAAGTTATTATATTATGTATTATATAATAAGTATTGGGTTGGGGATTAGGTAAATAGGATTTGTGATTGGGCAATTAAAATATTAGGTTTTAGGGCTAAATGGTTTATAGGATTTAAGGCCTTCAAGGGGCATATTTAGGTAATATTCCTAGTAAGTATGTAATTTATTTGCTTAGTATTTATATTAGGGATATTTGCAGAACTCTAGGACAATTTTGTGATTTAGGGGTACCTAGATTGCCTAGAGCCATTAGGTATTATATAATATATTAGTTATAGGTAGGGAAGGTAAATGGCAATCTCCATTCATGGCCCCGAGGATTTAGGTAAATATAATTCAAGGCCCTTAATAACCTACGAAGGCAATTAGGGTTATTGCATATATAATATATTATATTTGCAGTAAGAAAATAAAATAATAATCACTTAAAACCCATTACCTATGAACACTAAAGAATTATCAAACCGATTAACACAAATCGTACAAGGCATTACTAATACTCAACCTATTAGGATTAAGGCTACTATCGGGGTTTTCCTTGAAGAATTTGACCCAAGCCAGAACTATCTTCTCTCTATTTCAGATATAGAAGGCTATGAGACCCAATTTATCGAATTCGAGATTTGGGACAAAAATGATGGTCCTATACCCGGTATAAAACTTTTCAAGGATTTCAACATTTACCTTGAACGAGAATTTTGCGAATACTAACACATTGCCCCAGGCCTAACTAAGGTTCTGGGTTTTTACTTAGCCTAACTTAGTAAGCCCTTATAGGCTATCCTAATCTCTATAGGCTTACCATAGTCCCTATATGGCCTTATAGAATTAGGACCTAATAGGTTTATAGAGGGCAATAATAGGGATATAGCTAATCGGCCTTAATTCTTTATCACCTTAGTCGATTAATGGCCTTCAATATACAGGTATATAATACACTCTCAAGAGGACAGGCATAAGCCATATAGGAATATCCATATACATATCATATATGCCCACTACAAGGCGTGTGAAGATTACCCTTGTGAACCCACAAAATTAAGTGCAAATATTAAGTCCTTTTAGGGTGCACAATATTTTCTATTTTATGAATTTTTCACGAAAATAATTTTGAAAATAAAAATATTCATTTTCTCAAAATTTTTTTTTGAAAATGTTTGTAGATTAAAATAAAGTTCGTATCTTTGCAATGTCCAAAAGATAAAGCGATATTTGAATGAATTTTTAATTAAAACTTTTTAAGAAAATAATTCTCTAAAAAGCTTTGTAGATTAAAAAATAGTTCTTATATTTGCAATGTCCAAAAGACAAAGAGATATTTAATTTATATTACTAACTTAATCTAATTATAAGTATTATAAAGTGATTAAATCTTTTTAGACGCTTATAATAATTAATGTAATTAGATTTCTAAAAAGTTTTTATTATGGAAAAAGAATTAATTAACAAAGTGAATGTAAAAAAAGCAACTGCAAACGCAAAAGCAAATAGCTTGATTGCTTTAGACGTATTGAAAAGCGTAAAAGAAAAAAACGCGGGACTTTTTAAAACTTCTTTAGGGACAAAAACAGAAATTTATAAAAAAGATTTGTTTTTGGGTGCAAATGAAAAGCAAATAAAGTCGTTACGCAAAAAGTTCAGAAATGTTACTTTTAACTTTCTTTCTACCATTGCTAACAATGCAGATAAAAAACTAATTGACGGCTTTATAGACTTTTATAAACAAGTCTATGTAACAAACGATTTTTCTTTTTCTTCTATTGCAAGCGAAAATACAAAAGAAGAAAAGAAAGCGATATTAATTAAGGGACTCGAAATCGTGAAAAAATCAATAAAGTAAAAAATCAGATAAGGAGTAAAATTACTCCTTATCATAAAAATAAAATTATTATGTTATTAATTCTGTTTGTTATCTTATTAGCTGTTTTTGTTAGTGCTTTATATGTAGTTTATATTCTTTTAAAATCAAATCATAAAATAATATCTACTATTATTGACGTACAAACTTTTCAATTAATTAATGTAGAGCAATTTCTATTGCTTGAACAAATAAACATGGACTATTTAAATGAAATTGAATATACAATTTATAAAAAATTTTCTTTTAAAACTTTTTTACTATACTTATGTTATTGTTTAAATGAACAATTTAACGAAAATTTAAATAATCATTTAGTAAATAATTAAGAAAGCAAAGGGACAAACATTTTTATTTGTCCCTTACTTTTTATTTTTGAATGTTAAATTTAAGGGAACCGTACTCCCCTTTTAGTACTACCAAAATTTACCTCCTCGCTATAAGACTCTGCCAGAACTCTCTAACCTCATTTTAGTACCAGGAAATTTTAGGCTTTCGCTATAAGAGGTACCTTGAAGGCAAATACTCATTTTAGTACCACAACTTTCGAAGCTTTCGCATTAAGGGCATACCCAGATATCCCACACCACACATACTCACATAACACACAAAGAAGCCAGAGAATAAAACATCCCTGGCAACTAATTAAAGTATAGCACGAATTAAATCCTTAGTCCTATCTTTCCCAAGAACTCCTCGAACCTTACCACCTTTCTTCTCATAAAAGAAAACATAATATTCCTTAACCACCCTCTCTTAACTTCACCATACCCATCAAAGTACCTTTCTATACGATTCATATCCAATTGGGTAATCCATATCTGATACCAAACCCTATTACCCTCTTGGCATTTAAGAATCCTCTTTTCATTATCATCCCTAATTGTTTCAACCTTCACCATCTTAATAATCCTCCCTCACTGATTTTAACCTACTGGTAATATCTATTCTCCCAGTAACCTTTAACACCCTACTATTTTTTCTCTTTAGGTATAAATATCTTAAATAATCTTCTGCCCTTTCAATTGCCTTATCCTTATCAAGGAAGGTTTCTATATTACTCGAATTCTTATCTCTAAGTGTAAGCCAAAACACCAATCCCAGGAAAGAATACCTAATCTTAATGAAGTACCTTCCTCTGCTTGTATGGTAGTAAATCTGATACTGATACTTTCTCATAATTCTTTATATTATCATAGACTTCGGATTATCCCTTTGGTATTGGCGATATCAAAGTCCTTTCTATAAACCAAACTAAAAAATTATGGAAATAATAAACTTTAGAGCAGTGGAGAGATCCACCAAAGATGTATATGCAGAAATAATACAGGGAAGCTCTGAGAGATGGACAATACAATCTCAAAAGAGTAAGTATGTAAATGGCAAATTGTCTGGGGTTATTGAAGTTGGTTATTCTGCTAGCATCGATAATACCTCGGATTATCTTCTGGAGGAAGACAAGAGTAACAATGGTATTCAGATTACTGCACAAAATGACGGTACTTCTGGGCTTTGTGTACTTACACAAAATGAATCTGGTAATAAAATAAATCTACACCTTACTACTCCCGAAGAAAAAGAATATTGGGAAATACATTTTAATCCTATAACCTTCCATGGAGTAGACATAGATGGTTTTTTTTATACTACCACCAATATTAGTGGCGAAAGTGGATTTATGGATGTTAATGGTAACCTATATAAGAATTGGATAGTAAATCAAAATAGACATACGATTAATGTCTATATTGCTAGTATATACCCAATAAATTCAGACATGCTATCTTGGTCCTGCCTTGATAAGGATGGTAATGCTTTTAGTCCTAACTACGATTTACCAAGTAATTCATACTTTACAACAAAAACAACTGGATTGGGTTCCTATACTCTTACAAAAGTTTCAACTCCCCCTGTTAGCGATGATACTCCTATACTCTCCAGTAGGTTTAACCCCACTAAAAAATATCCATTAGATTTGAATTTTTATTGGGCAAGTCAAAAGCCAACTTAATACGGGTATTAAGATAATATCCCAATTATAAAAGCAATTACCCAGAATATAAGAGCCAGTGTATATGCAACAGAATACCTATGCCAGGGATACCAGCAAGTAATATAAGAATCTACTTTTAGTATTTCTGGATGTTCTTCTTCGTATTTTTTATCTTCTTCTCTAGAATCATACTTATATAATATGAAGAAAGGTAAGAATACGAAGAAGATTATTAGAGCAACTGGGAACAAGAGTAGGAGAATTATCTCCCACCCTTGCATTGATGTCCCAGCATAATTACCATCTCTGTCAAAAAAGTATCTCATAGTAATTTGTATTTTATGTATCTGATTAATAGATAAATTGGAAATAGAGGTAATACTATCCATACCGAGATGAATAAAACGAGAGAGTGTATTTTGTGAGTATAGGGTAAATAATCCAAGCAAGCCCTTACAAAAAATACCGTGAATGGCAAACATACCAAGTAAATTATCGCTAATACGGTAGTCATTGTTCTTTGAGGTATTTGTTAATAATCTTGGTAAGCTTCTTATCAAATTCAATCATCATATCGAAAGCTTTCGAATCTTTCATACTTCTAATTTCCTTATCAAGGAGTTCTATGTTTCTCTTGATTGAGAAATAAGCCTTGTATGCAAGGAATACTCTTTCATTTTCTTCGGTGAGTGGAAGAATTTCCCCCTTTTGCCCATCCAATCTTGGATATGTATCATCAGGACCTAAGGTTCTTGCAACTTTTACTCGGTTACTGAGCATTGCGAATCCACCTTTTTTATCGATAGATTCCACTGTAACTTTCTCAATGATGGGTCTTCCAGATAATGTGAAGAGAACCTCATCCCCCTCTTTGAGCTTTTTGATTTCTTTCTTTTCTTTTTTCATATCTTTATTTATTAAGAATTTTTCTTTATGCAAATATACGAAATTATTCTTTATTTATTGCATTATCTATTTTATTTTTTATAAATTCATAGGCATTGCCCCGGTAATCTTCTAGCATTTTGTATTCCTGTGGAGATAGAAATACCCCATTTACTTTAAAAGCATCTCTTAGATGCTCTGGTATAGTGCCCTGGTGAGCGATGTTATTATAACGGATGATGAAAAGTTTCTCTTTATCTTCATCTATAACACCAAGAGTGTTGACTGGTTGGAGTTTAGTTTGGTAAATTCCTCCGAAAGCCGAGGGCACCATTAAAATACTTCCCGGTATTCTAGTTATCCAATGGGAATAATCGGGAGTAATTACGGCAATTTTCTTCTCTTTTTCAAGTTCTTTATCATAAGCTAATCGATTAAACCAAAAAGCACATTTAAAACAAACTTGTTTTCTTGCCATAAGTTGGGGAATCTCTCTAGTTTCATCGAATTCCTCTAAATTAATTGGTTTGCCACATATCTGGCATTCATTTTTCTTGCCCATATTGCATTATTTTATAAGTTATATATGATAATAGAACCTCGAAACATCCTAAAAATGGGTTATAAGCAATACTTTTGTTACTAAAATTGAACCATTAAAACTGATAAGTTATGGATAAACTAACAAATGAAATGATTAAAGACCTTGCTATTCGCTTAGGTCTAGAACCTGCTCTATTGAAGGCTGTTCAATTGGTAGAAGCAGCAGGTAGAGATGGGTTTTTAGCTGATGGTAGGCCTCAAATCCTCTTTGAGGGTCACATTATGTACAAAGAAGTACATAAGAAATTCCCTGACAGAGATTTATCTTACCTTTGTAAGAGATATTCTACGATTTTCTTCCCTAAATGGGATAAATCGAAGTACTTGGGAGGTGTACACGAGTACAAAAGACTCGAATTAGCCAAAGAAATTGACGAAGAATGTGCATTGAAGTCTGCAAGTTGGGGTATGTTCCAGATTTGTGGGTTCAATCACAACCTCTGTGAATGTAAAGATGTCTTTGAATTCGTTCATAAGATGTCGGAATCTCATGCAAATCAACTAGAACTCATGTATTATTTCATGAAAAACTCTGGTTGTTTGAGTAATCTCAAAGAAAAGGACTGGGCTGGCTTTGCCAGAAAATACAATGGTCCCGGGTATGCCCAGAATGCCTACGACCAAAAACTAAGAAATGCTTACGAAAACTTTAAAGGTAAATTATGAAAAGATGTCATTTTAACAGCTGGGTAGCAAAAGTATTTCTTTTCCCCAGTTACAAAGCAATTACTCTGGTGTATAACTCATTCTTCAAACACAAAGTAGAAGAGTGTAAACCCGATGATATCAATCATGAGTGTATTCATCAGATACAACAGATTGAATGTAGTATAGTGGGTTTAGTACTCGGTATCATACTTTGGTTATCATTCGGTATATCCTTTTGGTGGGTAGTGGCTCTGACTTTTGGATTCTTCTACCTTTGGTATATCCTCGAATACATAATCATCCTATGCTTTGCCAAGTGGGATAAACAGAACGAAAGATATCATGATGTAAGTTTCGAAGAAGAAGCCCACAACAATGATAAGTATCTGAGTTACTTGGAAGACCGTAAGCCATTTGCTTGGATTAAGTACATTAAATTGAGAAGCTACAAGAAATGAAAAAACTAAGGGTATTGGGAGTGTGCGCTGGACAGGGTGCACTCCTGTTCCCTTTTAAGAAGAATTTGTTAGGGAACATAGAGATAAGGGGAGTATTCCACACTCCAGGCGAAGAACAATGGGAATTAAACTTTGGAGATATACCGTTCTATAAGGGCTTTTGTTTACAAGAATTCAATGAGAAAGTAGACATAATTATATCAAGCCCTGATTGCGGAGCAGCCTCAGTAATGAGGTTATCCAAAGTAAAGGAATTGGGTAATCCTAAAGATAACCGTAGTCTTAATCTAGTAATTGCATCAATACTCGAGTATAAACCCAAGATATTTCTTATAGAAAATCTACCAAGACTGCTAACCTTGCTTCCCAAGGATTTCTTTGAGGAAACCTTCAAAGACTATAAATTAGTTTTTCACGAAAGGTCAGTTTTAGACTATGGAAACTCTCAGGAGTCAAGGAAGCGTTTACTCATCATTGGAGTACATAAAAAGACCGGTAAGAAATACTTGAATGCTTTTGATGAAGTATTCCAAGTAAAAACTCCAACAACTACTAGAAATCTACTAAAACCCCTCACATTCTCTCAGGAAAATAATACTAACCAGATTCCGTTTATGAGTAAAACTCTGGCAATGTATGATTATCGAAAGCTTCCAGAGAAGAAGAATCTCACAGTAGCAAAGATACATAGGCTCTGGGTTAGGGATTTCAAGAATGAAAAGAAGTGGCCTATCAAAACTGCAAAGATGAGTACTCTTCCAGGAGTGTATCGATTGGAGTATGATAAACCTCCCTTAACTCTCAGACCTGCAGATAGGCAATTTAGACCCGATGGCTACCCTTTGGGAATCGAAGACTTCAAGGCAATTATGGGATTCCCCGATAAATTCGAAATTTACCTTCACAAAAATGGTAATACATTCGAGGATGATTTTAAGGATTACCATTATTGGCTTAACAAGGCAAGGTATACAATTGCCAAGGGTTCGGTTTATGAGGTAGGTATTTGGTTTAAAAGATGCCTTAAAAAGGTACCTTAATTTTCAGTGACTCCCCCCTATATATATTATGGCCAGGTAAGAAGGTAAGAAGGTAAGAAGGAAGGAAAGGAATAATTCCAAAATACAATTCTGAAAGGATAGGGATTGTTAAGGGAAAGGAAAACAAGCCACAAACCTAACTAATTGATTTTGAATGAATTAGGTAGTACCAAGACTTGGCAAGTTGATGCCAAGTACCTGATTTAGAGCTAGTTGACTATATTCGTATGAAACACCAAAATCGAAAATGATATGACTAAGAAGATTTTACATCGTTCGGAAATTACACCGAAGAATCTGAAAGCAATCTTCAATCTGATTGCTGTACTATACAATCGATTGATTAAAAATCGAAAGGGAAAAATTCGTATAACTCTTTCTGAAGATTCGAAAGGACTTGAATTTAGATTAAGAATACCTACCTCGGAATTAAGTTCAAGTATGAAAGCTTTAATCCGTATTGGTATGGATAAGTTCATTGCTAAGGACACTTATTTGAGAATCAAGGATGAAGACATTTAAGAGGGCCTTGTTTATTGTACTTCTAGGATTTACTATTTACCTTTGCTTCAGGAATTACAAACTTTCTCGAGAGGTTGATTCCCTGGAACTAGCGGTCAATGAAATCCCAGATACAGTATACACAGAGAAACCTTTCAAACCAGAGAAGAAGTACTCTGAAAAAGTTGAACCAGGTAAAATCTTAGTTCATGATAATAAGCAGCCAACTCTCTTTCCTGATTCCATGCTAAGGCAGCCAGTTATCAGTAACCAAGATTCCCTGGTTCAAATTGTTTTGAAGAAAGATAAGTTGAACTTAAGTCTGTTCAATAAGGAGACCAACACTTATTCAACTAGATTATTCCCAATCGACTTAGATAAGTACAACTACAACTGGTATGAAGGTCAATTAACTCGAAAGAAAGTTGCAAGGTTATCACTTAGTCCATACATTTATGGCAAATACAGACCTTTCAATAATCTCTTCGATATGGGAGCTGGTCTTTCAATCAAGACTAAGAGATTTAATTACAAACTCGGAGTCAATACCTTTTACTATCCGAAGATAAAATCTGGTATAGGTACTGACATCGAATTTCAAATAACGTATAACTTTTAAGTAATGGCAAAGACTATCTCAGAAACTAGAACTACATTAACTCGGGAGGAGCTATCAAATTTATCCCGAGTTTCTAGTGATGTTTTCTTTTTTAGCCTTTTTTGCTATGTGATACATCCAGTAAGAGGAAAGGTAAGATTCGATTTATACCCATTTCAGAAATCAGTTCTCTACAATTTCATTGCCCAACGATTCAATATCATTCTCAAGTTCCGTCAGGCAGGAATTACAGAACTTATTTCTATGTACTGTCTTTGGTTGGCGATGTACCATCCCAACAAAAAGATAAACATTATCTCTATCAAAGACACAACTGCTAAGAAGGTGCTTAAGAAGATTAAGTTCATGTACAAGAATCTTCCATGGTACCTTCAAACTCCCATAATTAATGGTAGAGCTGGAGAATATGGTTCTGCTTCCATGATAGAATTTGATAATGGGTCATTTATTGAATCTATTCCGACATCATCCGAAGCCGGTCGTTCGGAATCCCTTTCTCTTCTGGTAATTGACGAGGCAGCAGTAGTAAGATGGGCTGCTCAAATTTGGGCTGCTGCATTTCCTACTCTTTCCACTGGTGGAGCTGCCATCGTCAATTCCACTCCCTATGGAGTTGGTAATTTCTATCACTCAACTTGGGTAGATGCCATTGCAGGAGGTAATCCTTTTAACCCAATTCGATTATACTGGCAAATGCACCCAGAACGAGATATCAATTGGTATAACCAAATGTCTTCTGCTTTGGGAGCAAAACGAACTGCACAAGAAATTGATGGTGACTTCTTATCATCTGGTAATACAGTCTTCGACTTAGCTGATATTAAAGCTATCGAAGACTGCCTTAGTGATTACCCAGTTATTAAGAAGAGATTTAATGGTCAATACCGACAATTCTGTGAACCCGAATCAGATAAAGAATATTTCATTGGTGCAGACGTTTCAACTGGTAGAGCTTCTGACTACTCTTCATTTACTTGTATGGATAAGCTAGGAGAAGAACAAGTAGTATATAAGGGAAGAATGGCAGTGGGAGCTTATGCTAAGTTACTTGGTGATACTGGGAAGTTGTTTAACTGGGCAGTAATAGCTCCAGAATCCAATGACGTTGGTTTATCAGTAACTTCTAAGCTTCAAGACGAAGGCTACCCTAACCTTTACTACTACCAGAAGATGCTAAAGAAAAAAGGTAAAAGTAGACCTGAAATGGATAAATCCCCTGGTTGGTTAACCACCCAAAAGAATCGTTCAGTGATAATAGAGAACTTGGAAGAAGATATTCGATTAGATCATGTAATCATTAAGGACCCATTCTTTGTACAAGAAGCTTATACTTTCATCTATGATGGTTTAGGTAGACCTGTTGCAATGGGTAAACATAGGGCTAATAATTCAGCTGTAGATGTAGACCTTGAAGGAGACGTATATGCCGATGATGATATCTTCGGAAAAGCAATATGTAATCACATAAGGAAAGGAAAAACTAACGTAATCGTACAACCAAGATGAAAAAGTACTTCAATTTTAGTTGGGGTTGGGGACGTAAGAAGGACCCCCCCAAGAATGGTACATCCTCTAATAAAGAGGAGAAGCCTGCCACATCGATTTCGCCTGGTAGGGTTTCAGTTGACGATGATAGCGATAACTTAATTACATCATTACAAGGGTTGACTAAATTAGTTGAACCCTCTTTTCGTGTTGATGTGATACCTTTAATTCGGGATTTATATAAGGTAAATCCCGATATGGGCATTGCATTACAAGATATGTTTAAGTTAGCTAACACCAGTCATACAGTAACTTTCCCTAATAATACTGATGAAGAGGCTTCAAAGATGAGGGAACATCTTAAAAAAGCCACCAAGGGATGGACCAGATATACTGCTGGTATAGATGGTTTAGTTAATAAAATGATTGTTCAACTTCTTGTAAGTGGGGCAATATCCGTAGAAGGAGTACCAAATGATAAGCTTGATGGTTTGGCTACTGTATTATTCCTTAAGCCAGAACACATCAAGTTTAAACGTGAATTAAATGGGGTGTATGCTCCTTACCAAAAGAATATGAATTTCTGGATGAAGCAACAAGATTACATTAAACTTAACCCAGAAACCTATTTCTATGTTGGTATGTTCAATGATACCGATGAACCCTATGGAGTTCCTCCTTTTATGCCTGCTTTAGATTCTCTCAAAGGACAAAATGATATGAAGATTAATTTCAAACATATCATGGAGATTTGTGGTATGGTGGGATTCTTGGAAGCTAAAATGCAGAAATCTCCACAAAGGCCCAATGAGAGTATTAAAGCTTATGAAAACCGACTATATCATGAACTCAATATTCTCAAACGTAATGTTAAAGAGGGTATGAAGGATGGAGTAGTTGCTGGTTATATTGATGACCACGAGTTTAAACTCAATTCTACTACCAAAGAACTCGGTAATATAGAGAAGCCTTGGAATATGAACCAACAATCAGTAGCAAATGGGTTGGGAGTTAACGGCTCTATCATTGGGGTATCATCAACTACTGGTGAAGGTGCAACGGGTATAATGCTGTCTAAGATGATTAGCCAGTTAAAAAATATCCAAATGCTTGTAGCTTATGTATTGGACCGACTTTATTCTCTAGAACTGCGTCTGGCAGGCTTTAATAATAAGGGGATGAAGATTGATTGGGGAACTTCTACAGTTTCTGATGAAGTTAAAATCCAACAAGGTCTTCAGTATAAGATACAGAACCTTGACTTATTGTACAAGGCAGGTATCATTAGTCAAGAACAATATGCTTGGGCTATGGGTTATGATTCACCAGATGAAAAAGAACCAAGAGTTTCACTCGAGGACCAATTTGCTAAGGGGGGCAATACAGACCCACAAGAGGGTACTAAAAAGAAACAAAGGCAGGATGATAAAAACCAATCTGCTCGTAGGTCAAGAGATAAGAATAACCCGGCTCCTTCTCGAGGAGACCAAAATACTAAAGCAAGATGAGTAAATTCACAAAGAAAAACAAAGAGCATCTTGATTCTATGGTGATAGGTCAAGGCCATACCATTATGGCTGGGTATATCCCAGAAGCAGTGGGAGCCAAGGCTTTCTCAGAGAATTATTACAAATGGAAAAACCCTACACCGGATTCCATTGCTCAATTTGGATTTTGGGGAGGGGATATAGATTATAATACTTATTATCCCAACCTAGACAAATCGGAACTAACTCCTAAGGATGAAGAATTTATCGAACCAATGTTCAGATTACTTTCGGAAACGATTGTATCTAAGAATTGGAACCCGACAGACTTTGGACAGAACGGAGTACTAAAGGCTTCTATGAAGATGCTGCTTGGTCAAACAGTAAACTGTGACCATGAAACCAATATTGGTAATGCTATTGGTGCTGTATCACAAGTAATGTGGCAGGAATCTTATAAAGACGGTAGCTTTACTATACCTGCTGGTATCAATGGTATTCTGAAGATCGATGGTAAGGCAAACCCAAGAATTGCTAGAGGCATCCTTATGGAGCCACCTTCAATTCATAGTAATTCAGTTACTGTACAATTTAAGTGGGATAAATCCCATCCCCAAATGGAAGATAATGAGTTTTATCAGAAATTGGGTACTTATGACTCTAAGGGAGTTATGGTACGTAGAATGGTTACTGAAATTGTTCGTTACCTTGAGACCTCACTAGTTTCACATGGTGCTGATTCATTTGCCCAGAAAATTGGTTCGGATGGTAAAATCATTAACCCAACCTTTGCCAAAAGAACTTGGGCATCTTATGAAGAATACAGAGATGATAAATCGAAGCAATACTTCTTTACTGATTATAAATCAGATTTAACATCATATCAAGAAAAGAACGATACTCAGGGTTCTTTTAATGATAATGATGCCAATGATAATCATTCAAATAAAGATAACATGAACGAATTACAAAAATTTCTTGAAAGCCTTTTTGGGGATAACATGCTTACCCTGGAAGAAGGTAAAGAGATGAATCAGGAAAATGTAATTGCCTGCATTCAGACTTTGGTATCATCCAGAAACAAATTGCAAACTTCGGTAGATAATCTTACTACAGAGAAAACTTCTCTTACGGAACAGATTACCAACTTGAATGCCGAAGTAGCTAACTTGAAGGAAATGGCAACCGTAGGAAAGAATCACATTGCTTCTCTACGTGAAAATGCCGTAGAAACCTACAAGAAGTTGATGGGTGATAAGGTAGATGAGACAATCGTTACGATGCTCAATGCCGAGACTACTGGTATTACTACTCTTATTTCCTTGACCAAGGATTACCAAGCTCGCTTGGAAGAGAAGTTCCCTCTCACTTGCTCAAAATGTGGTTCTAAGGACGTCAACCGTGCTTCCTCAATTGCTGAGGATGATACCGAGGGTAAAACTGGAACCCAGGGTACTGATACCCAACGGAATTCAGAATCTCCGAGTACTAAGAATGTAATCGATAACTTGTATCGAAACAAAATCAAATAACTAATATAAATAATCCGCGTTATGGAAAAAACTAAAATCGTAAACGACCCTCAGCAACTTACTCTCTTTGGGGAAAGAACCCCGAGAGCGGTGATTTACAAAAGTGAGTCACACAAATTGCACCAGGCTTTCAATGTTAAAGCTGGAGAGAAAATCGTACAGGGTATGCCAGTAGCTTTGAATGAAGAAGGTTTGATTTACCCTTGCACTGATACAGCTACTCAAGTTTATTTGGGTGTAGCAGTAACGGATAACGTTAACCCTGCTTATCAACCTCAAAGAAATTTCCCGGTAGAGGTAACAGTAGCTATGGAAGGTTACATGATTTGTAACTGGGTATCAAACGGAAATATCGACGCCGGCTATGTAACTCCCGATGGAACATTGCTTAACGATAGATTCGTAAAAGCTAACCAAGCAACTTCATCCCAGTTCATTGCCCTTAATCCTGCAGAAGAGGCAAATGAGGTAATTCAAGTACTCATCAAATAAGAGAAAAGAAGTTATGGAAAATAAAATAGATATTACAAAGTTGAAGGCTCAGGATTTTATGAATGAGCTGCCGGAAATGGTAAGAAGCTTGGAAGCTGTTCGTTCCGGTTCACAGGACAAGAAGCCTGTAGAGGTAACTTTTGGAGAATTGGTTACCGGTAAATGGGGTATTTCAGAAGATGAACTTTTTGAAAAGATGGGCATCAATCCAAAAGTGGACACGATGCAGAACATCTTTACAATGCCTCAACAGAATGTTCGTTGGATTGTTCCGGAAATCATCCGTGCTGCTATCACATTGGGTATGCGCCAGGCTCCGTTCTATCCGAACATCATTGCATCTGATCAACCCATCAATGGTTTACAAGCAATCATGCCGATGGTTAACATGTCGGATGCTGCCCCTGCAAAGGTTAATGAGGCAGAAACTATCCCATTGGGTGATGTTAGCTTCGGACAGAAATCAGTTAGCCTCTTCAAAATCGGAAAAGGTTTCAAACTTACTGATGAAGTTCGTAACTATGTTTCGCTCGATGTCTTGGGAATCTACCTTCGTGATTTTGGCGTTCAGTTGGGTTATGCTCTGGATACTCTGGCTATGGACGTTGCTATCAATGGTAACAACCCTGATGGCTCTGAGTCTGCCCCGGTAATCGGTGTATACGAAACAACTAATGGTATCACTTACAAAGACCTTCTGCATATTTGGGTACGTGCTGCTCGTATGGGACGTAACTTCCAAACTATGATTGGTGGTGAAGACCAGGCAATCGAAATGCTGAACTTGCCGGAATTCAAGGATCGTCACTCTGGTACTACAGAAGCTACCCTGAATGTTAAGTCCCCTGTTCCCAAGAATGCTGACTTCTACATTCACCCGGGTACACCCGACCAAAAGTTGCTGTTGATTGATACATCTGCTGCCTTGATTAAGCTTACTGCTCGTCAGTTGATGCTTGAATCTGAAAGAATCGTTTCTAACCAGACTCAGGCAATCTATGCAAGCTTGACTACTGGCTTCTCTAAGATGTACCAGGATGCAACTCTGTTGCTGGCTGCTAACAAGAAGTTCTCAGAATTCGGTTTCCCCGAGTTCATGAACGTAGACCCATATTTGATGGTTAACCTAGAATAATAAGGGACGTCCGGTTTCATCTATATAAATTCCCTGAGAGGGTAGGTAACTAAAAAGACCTATCCTCTCTTTAATCATTTTTAAATCTTAGGAAATATGGCTAAAGATAAATATACAGTAACTGTGGGACCAAGAGCTTACAGTTTTCATGACCAATCAACTGGTATTACCGTTTGTAGAGGAGAAGACAAGGAACTCTCTCGTCGTCAATTCCGTGCACCAAAGATTCAGAAGGCAATTGCCTCTGGCCATCTGATTATCATTGCTGATAAATCAGAAATCGAAAAGTATTCAGAGGCCGACATCGAAAAGTTGGATAAGAGACTGAATGCTCAGTTCAAGAAAGGCATGACTCTTGAAAAACTTGCAAAGGGCTATTCCCTGGAAGAACTGAAACTGGTAGCAGGTCTTCATGAAATCGTTGCCGAGAAAGATGATACAGTAGAAACACTTATTCAGGCTTTGCTGGAAGAATTCGAATCCTCTTCTAAAGGGTAATATATGAAAATTACATAAGACAGACTAATATGAATAACAATCTGGACTTTTTGTACGTTACGTCAGGTCTGGAAGTTTCATTCAGAGTCATATCCAAAGTCCCGGCCAAATCCATTTTTGACTGGGACTTTGGCGATGATAAGGGAGAGGTTTTCAATGGTGGAAGACATGTTTCCTATTCTTATGAAACTCCCGGTTTCTATACAGTAACATTACATGTAACTAACTCAAATGGTTTAGATATCACCGTAGATAAGACTCTGGTAGTTTGTGATTATGGACATACGGCATTAGCCGATACAATATATAACTTAATCGACCACTACATTCCTTCAGAGATATCGGATGGAATGACCAGGGAAGATAAATCTATCTACATCACTAAATGGCAATATTATATTGGTCCTCTAGTAAATCACCAAATTCCTGCAGATAAATACACCGATGAATTATGGTATGAAGCACTAGAAAACCAATTAATAATGGAATTGGCTGCCTGGGATTTTCTCAATGTGAAGATACTTAATCTATTAACAAGTACTTCCGAATACTTAAGTCAATTAACCTCTACCAAAGAACAAACTGGTGATGGTACTTCTAAACCCGAACTTGCCCGAGGTGATAGGATAAAACAAATCACTACTGGGCCTACTGAAGTGCAATATTATGATACCTTGGCAGATGCTACAAGTTCCCTATGGAAAACACTTTCTCAAGCAATGCAACCAGGTGGATTAATAGATGAATTAAGGAAGAACCTTTGTATGTTAGCTTCACGATTGGAAATCTACTTACCGTTCTGTGATGAAGTATTTAGAACCGTAGTACCAAAAGTAGTTAACAGAAGGCAACCTGGAGTATTAGATGGGCCAAATCCAAGTGCTCCAGTGAAGGGTGGTAAGAAATCAATCTTAACTAAGTTATGACAAAAGAACCCTGGAGAATGGTAAAGAACCGCTCTTGGGATAGATACAAGAAAATTATCACTGACTTCTTAGATTGGGATGCTGGTAGGCAATCCATAACCTGGGCCAAACATGTTAATCAGCTTCTCAGTCATGCCGAAGACAGTATACCTAAATATTATAACATCCAAATCGAGGCATTATGTTACTACAATGCTTTCAGAAACTGGCCTATCAATAAGGCAACTATTTCAGGAGAATTGGATGATGAAAACTTATCAATACTAATTTCTAAATCTTATATAGAACAAATCGGTTATCTTACACCGGAAGGTTATTGGGATTTTAATTGGGAACAAGATAGGTTTGTAATTAATGGTATAACGTATAAGCCTTCTGGAGATACTCAGACTGCTCAGGCAAAGGATGAGGCTTTAGTTTTCATGATTATCCTAAAGAGAGACCGAGATACCAAAGTTGAATTTGTAGAATAAAAATAAAGTATATGGCAAAGATGTTAGTACTGAGGTGGACACCAATTACTACAAACAGTGGAATTTGGTTTGATAGTAATCGGGTTATCCTCAATGGTACCTCTGGAGTTCATATTGAAATGAAAGGTAATGGCAATGATGTAACGGCATTTCAATCGATGACCGGAAACAAATTTGTCACCTGCTTTCAAGATTACTTCGGGGATATCTGGGATAAAATAATACCTCATCCTGGTATAGGCCAGGTAATAAAGTTCCGTGTAAATAGGCTTCCTGATTATGCTTGCATACGGGGAGATATTGAGGACGGTGGAGATGTAGACCCCGAAAATCCGGATGTACCAATGAATGCCTTCTGTGGTTCAGAGGGAGAACCATTCAGGGATATCGATTCTGAATTCTTACTGGGTCGTCAACGTGCAGTAATTAATCCTTAAATTTTATAAAATATGTATGTAAGTAAGTATTATACCTGCGAAGAAATAGACCAGCGGTTATTACAGGGTTACTATGATGACTTTGTTAAAGCTGGCTTTGGAGGAACTATAAATGAGTTCTGGGCCTTCGTACTTTCTATCAAGAATAAGGTAGATAAGAAAGAAGGATACGACTTATCGAAAAATGATTTTACCGATGAGTTGAAGGCTAAACTTGATGGCATCGAAGAACATGCAAATTATATCACTAAAGTTTCTCAGCTTGAGAATGATTTGAAATATCAAACCGAGGAAGAAGTTAAACAGATGATTAGTGATTTGGTTGATGGTGCTGATGATGCCCTTGATACTCTTAAAGAGTTGGCAGAAGCATTGGGCAATGACCCCAACTTTGCAACTACCATCACTAATAAATTAACCGACCTTCGTACTGCTTTAACCGAAGAGGTTAATCGTGCTAAGGAAGCCGAAGCTGCTCTGGGTGCTGCAGTAGCTGCAGTTCAGGATAACCTAGAATATGGGTTAGACCAAATCAATAAGAAGATTGATACCGTTAAGGCAGACTTAAAAGCTGAAATCGACCGAGTTGAGAAGAAGGTAGATAAGAATGCTGAAGACATCAAAGACCTTGAAGATAAGGTAAATCAAGATAATGGTGAACTTGAGAAAGAACTCAAGGACCTTATTCAAAAGGAAAAAGATGAACGTATCGCTGCCGATAATGAGATTAAGGAAAGTGTAAATAACCTTAAGACTCTTCATATCAATGATAAGGCTGCACTCGAGGCAAAGATTGCTGAAGAAACTGCAAATCGTACCAATGCAGATACCGTACTGGATTCTAAGATTAATGAAGAAATCACTAATCGCCAGGCTGATACTTTAGCTCTCCAGGGTAAGATTGACCAAGAGAAGGTAGACCGTCATTCTGAGGACCAAGTTCTTCACAATGAAATCTCTAAAGAGGTAACAGACCGTACCAATGCAGACAATGCTCTTCAAGGTAAGATTGACCAGGAAGCTCAAGCACGTACTGCTGCAGACCAGGTATTACAGAACAATATAGATTCAGAGGCTACTGCTCGTGCTGCTCAGGATTTAGTTCTCGAACACAAAATTGAGGATATAAAAGAGCAGGGTGTAGAAGACAAAGAACAATTGCTTAATGCTATTGCTGCCGAGGCTGCTGCTAGAGAAAAAGGAGATAAAGACCTTGATACTAAGAAGGTAGATAAACGTGAAGGTTATTCTTTGACCAAGAATGACTTTACTGATATCCTCAAAGCTAAGCTTGATGGAATTGAAGAGAAGGCAAACTATATTACCCATCTCTCCCAGCTTATCAATGATGCCAGTTTCCAAACTGAAGAAGAAGTAAATGCTGCTATCCAAAAGATTATCGGTTCTGCACCAGAGGTACTTGATACTCTTAAGGAAATTGCCGATGCCCTTGGAAATGACCCCAACTTTGCAACTACTATCACTAGGAAGTTGGCTGCAATCACAGAACAGGTTAACCAAGAAATCGAAGACCGTATTGCAGGAGATGAGGCAAACAGTGCTGAGGTAGCTGCTGAAGTTCAAGCCCGTAAGGATGCTGACACTGCTCTCGAAACTAAACTGAAAGAATATGTAGACAATAAGTCTGCTACTGGTGATGCTGCTATTGGAGTTGTAAGAGATAACCTTAACAAGGAAATCCAAGACCGTAAAGATGCCGATGCCACAATTCAGGCTAACTTGGATAAAGAGATTGCCGAAAGAAAGACTGCTGATGAAGCATATACTCAAAGTTTGGCTAATGTTAACCAGCGTATCTCAGACTTGGCTTTGAGTATGCAAGAGTCTATCAATACCTTGCGTAATGAGCTTACCGAGCAGGTAAATGCCAATACTACGGCAATCGCTACTAATCAACATAATATCGAAAGAAATTCAGAGGCAATCACAAACTTAACTAAGACTGTAGGTGATAACTACAAGGAAGTTAAGGATATGATTAACGAAGAAATCGTTGACCGTACCAATGCTGATAGTGCCTTGAGTTCTCGTATCGATACCCTTAATATCGACCTTAACACTGAAAGAGTAGAAAGGACTGCTGCTGACCAGGTTCTCCAAGTAAACCTTGATAAAGAAGTAGCAGACCGTACTGCAGCTGATAAAGCCTTGAGTACTGAGTTCACTGCTAAGTTGGATAATACTAAGCAGGCTTTGGAATCCGAGGTGGCTAATCTTAACACTAAGCTTGAACAAGAAAAGGAAAATCGTATTGCCGGTGATAATGCTTTGGGAGTTCGTATTGATTCTCTAGAGGCAGGTAATACCGATGCTATTAATGAATTAAAAGCAAAGGTAAATGCTAATACTACTGCTATTAATGCAGAGAAAGACCGAGCAATTGCCAAAGAGACTTCTCTTGAGGCCAAGATTGATACCAACCTTCAGAATCATAAAGATGATATGGCTGGTATCAACAAAGATATCCTTACCGAAAAGAATGACCGATTAGCTGGTGATACTGAATTACAGAATAACATCGATAAGGAAGCTACAGAAAGAGCTAACCAAGATACCCTTATTAATAATGCTATTGCTCAGGAAAAAGCAGATCGAATTGCTGCTGACCAGGCAATGGATGGAAAGAAGGTAGATAAGGTAGACGGTAAAGTACTTTCTTCAAATGACTTTACTGATTTACTCTTTGCTAAGTTGGATGGCATTGAGGAACATGCTAACTATATCACAAAGGTATCTGAATTGTTGAATGATTCGGATTTCCAAAATTCTGAACAAGTAGAGGCAGCTATCCAAAAGATTATTGGCTCTGCTCCAGAGGTACTTGATACTTTGGCTGAGATTGCTAAGGCTCTCGGTGATGACCCTAACTTTGCAGCAACTATGACTGCTAAGCTTACTGAGTTGGAGAATAAGCTTGAAGCTGAAAAGAATCTGCGTGAACAAGGAGATAATACTCTGCAACAGACTTTCACTAACTTAAGTAATACTCTTACTACTACGGTAAATGAGTTGAGAACTTTCGTAACTGAAACTCGTACGGAGCTGTTAACTTCCTTGAATGCTACCAATGCTCTGGTAACTCAGAATGCTGCTAATATTCAACGTAATCTGGAATTGATTCAGGGTATTCAGGATAACATTAATGGTAACTATACTGACATTACCGATTTGCTGAATAATGAAATCGCTGCTCGTAAAGCTGAGGATATTCGATTGGAAGCAAAGATTGACCAGAATACCTCTGACCTCAACACAGAAAGAGAGGAAAGAAAAGCTGCAGATAAAGTTCTCCAGGATAATATCGATGCTGAAGAAGCTGCCCGTATTGCTGCCGATACAGCTTTGGGTAAACGTATCGATAAAGAAATTCAGGACAGAACCGATGCTGATACTGCCTTAGATAATAAGTTCACTAACATTACCGATGACCATGAAGAAAGACTGGTAGCTGAAGAAGGTACTTCTGATGCTTTGCCTGATACCATGGTTACCGATGTTAGTGCTGTAACAAGAACCGGTACCCAACTTTCTTTCAAGGTAAAGACTTCAACCAAGGATAAGGCAAATAACCAATATGGTGAAGAAGTAGAAGCTACCAAGAATTTACTCCCGGTAACTCAAACTCTTGCTGGAGTTATGTCTGCAGCAGACAAGGTTAAGTTAGATGGGTTAGACCCCAATTCTCTGACGGATATCTCTGCAGCTTCAGATGCTAATAAGGTAACAGTAACCGTAACTAAGGATAACGGTTTGAATGCTGATACTACCGAAACTTTCGATTTGCCTCAGGTATCGGCTACTAAGGCTGGTACGATGACTGCTAAGGATAAGGTTGAGTTAGATAGAATCTCTACGGCTAACTTTGCTCTTGGTGCAGTAACTCCCAATGAAACTACTGTTGGCATAGCTGCTACTAAGACCGTAGTTGAAGATGGTACAGTAGAACAGAATCCTATTACATTGCCTGCCTCTACTGCAGAGAAAGCTGGTGTACAAACTGCAGCAGATAAGAAGCTGTTTGATTCTATACCAGATAATATTATTATCTTATCTGGTGATAAACCAGTTGAGGTAGGTCAACAAAGCAGTCATGTTACTTTAACTCATAATTTCTCTTCTAAAAAAGAAGAGGGTATTTATACTCATGGGCCTGAAGATTATAAGACTACTTATATCCCAGCAGCTACTACAGAGAAAGCTGGTGTAATGACCGCCCAAGATAAAGTTAATCTGGATGAGACATTACCCAATGCTATTGCTCAAGAGGTTCAGGACCGTAAAGATGCTATCGAAGCTTTGGACGGTAAATCAGAAGCCGCTCTTGCTCAAGAAGTAGCTGATAGAAAAGCTGCAGATACTGCTTTAGATACCAAGTTTACTAAAGCTGTAAACGATGAAGCAACTGCTCGTACTTCTGCTGATACTGCATTGGGTGCAAGGATTGATAAAGAGATTGCTGATAGAACTGCGGCAGACACTGCCCTTGATACTAAACTGCAGAATAACATTAACACTCTAGAAGCTAAGCATGATGCCTTTGTAGCAACTAAGGGTAAGGCTGATGGCTTTGCTCCATTGGATGGGAAGGGGTTAGTACCTGCTAACCATTTGCCTTCATATGTAGATGATGTACTTGAAGTATATGCTACCTATGATGTAAGCCCCACTGGAGGTCTTACTAATGTTCAATTGTATACGGATGCAGGTCACCAAACTCCCGTAGTTGGAGAATCTGGTAAGATTTATATAAATGTTGCCGATGGTGAACCTCCATACCAATTCCGTTGGTCAGGTACTAAATTCGTAGACAGTAATACTTCGTCTCTTATCATTGGGGAAATTGCAGGTACTGCTTTCGAAGGTAGTAGAGGTAAGCATCTTGAGGATGTGGTATCTAGCATGCCTAAAAATTTAATTAGTAAGGTTTCAATAGCTAACAAAAATAAGCGTAATATTACTATCTTATGTAACTATTCTGCTACGGATGGTCAAGGGCATTACATTGATAAACCCGATGGGATGGTAATCCCTTTAACCCCAGCCACTACTAAAGAAGCTGGTCTGATGGATGCCGATAGTGTAATAAAGCTTAATCAAACCTTACCAGATGCTATTGAAGCTGAACAAGAGGCCCGTATTGCAAAAGATAATGAGATTAAAGCATCATTGGAAACCGTACCAGAAATACTCTTGGCAAAATCTAGTAATGAACCGGGTAGTCTTCTTAATTTAGGTTTTACTACTACTGCCATATCCATTAATTACTGGTATGCAAAAAAACAGCAGAATGGACATTACCAAGTTAATGATTCTCAATCTAGTATTTTACTCCCAGCAGCAACTAAAACTGCTGCTGGTGTAATGACGGCATCCGATAAGACTAAACTTGATAACACAGTACAAGGCTTGGCAAATGAGATTACGGATAGAACCAATGCTATCAATTCTCTTCGTACAGAATTAAAAACTTACGTAGATGGATTGATTGCCGATAAGGGTTCAGATATAACTGCCCTGGAAACTAAGGTAAATAATCACATTGCCAATAAATCTAATCCTCATACAGTTACTAAGGCTCAAGTTGGTTTGGGTAATGTTAACAATACATCGGATGCAGATAAACCAGTATCTACTGCTCAGGCTGCTGCTATTGCCGATGCTAAGGCTGCAGGTACTGCTGCTCAAACTGCAATCAATAACCATGCAGGTCTAAGGAATAATCCTCATGTAGTTACTCGAGCTCAGTTAGGATTGGCAACTACCGACCAGGTAGTATTTGCTAAGACCACGGCTCCTTCTGGTTTCTTCAAAGAATCTTCAGATGTTCGACTCAAATCTAACATTAAGGATTTGAATCATACTCTGGAACAGATTTGCCAGATACCAACCAAGTCATTCGAAATGCTTGGTAAAGAGGACGAGGGAACTATTGCTCAGAACCTCGAGGGCTTAGGCTTTGGTAAATATGTGGAAGAAGTTCCAGTAGAGAAATCTACGGTACCTAATCCAGAGGAATTCGAAACCTTGGAAATCAACGGAGAAGAATACGTACTCGTAAAACAAGTTAAATATCACAAGATGTCAACTTTGGCAATCGAGGGTGTTAAACTTCTCTACGATGAAATCAAGGCTTTGAAGGCAGAGATTCAGGAACTTAAAAACAAATAAATCTTATGGGAGAGATAGCAACCTGGAGTGCTGTCAAAAGTAAAGTAGGCCTTGGTAAGGATGGTAATGACTGTCCTACCAAGGCTGAATTGTTAGCACTCTCCCCTACAGGAACAGGGGAAAATTATGTGGGGTTGGAACTATCCAATGCCGGTTCCTATGGAAATAACGAAACAGTAAAGTTAGAGGATATTCATAAGGTAACTTGGAAATATACTTTTACTCTTTGGACAGATACTTTGAATTTCTCGGCTTTAGGCGGAGAACCTACTAATGAGAAGCTTTGGTTTGTGGCTACTTCTACTAGAACTAAATATTTGGATGGTGTAGCTACTAGTACTGTAGAGAGTGTTGCATCTAGTAGTTCGGGCCTACCTTCTTGGGTAACTTGGACAGACGGTATAGGTTGGAGAGCTACCGAGAATCTTGAGTTAACTGCCAGGTCTAAAACTGACGGTACTATCATACAACAAGGTTCAGGTAAAACCTATACTATCAAATGGTATCAGGAAGCAGCCTCTCAATCATGGACCTATGGTTGGAGTTTATCACCTACCTCTATACTTTTTGGGGCTACAGGAGGTACTAAAACCTTTACCGTTACTTCTTACAAGCAAGAATTGAGAAATGGGCATAATTATGGTAACCAAATTGCTTTAACTTATACTAGAGCCAACTCTGGTAGTGTATCTGGAAGTGGTACTTCTGTAACTATGGGTAATAATACTTCTACCAGTACACGAAGTGGTACGGTAACCTTAACCCAAGCTGAAACAGGGAAGAAGTTAACCCTATCTTGTTCTCAGTCGGCAGGTTATAGGACTTACAGTGAGATTACAGCAAGTGGAGGAAGTGTATCCGATATACCTGCAAGTGGAGGAAGTAGAAGTTCATTCTCAAGTATGCCATCATATTCTCAGACTTGGGGATGGAATGGTTCTACAACTGGAGGTGGCACAATTACAAGCGGTGCTAGCATTAGTTATGGTACTGCAGTTAGTGCAGGTTCTTTGGGAACTACGGTTAAATCTAGAACCCAGGTAGGAGCCCTTACTGGTACCTTATCACTAAATGGTAAAACCAAATCTGTAAGTGTACCAGTATACCAGGCAGCGAATTCAATTATCAGTAGTACTGAGGGTACACCAGTAATAAGCTTATCGGCAAATTCATATTCTATCTCTAATTCAGGAGGTAGTGTTAATATTTATGCCAGTGTAAGTATATCTATTATCAACCATTGGAGTTCAGGGTCAACAAGTGTAGGTTCTTCGAAGAGTGCTACACCTACGGTTAGTGCAAGTGGTACTGGATTTAGTTTGAATTCAGCTAAGACGGTACTTACTGCTACAGAGAACACAGGTACTTCAACTAGAAGTTGTACAGTAACTGCATCCTATAGTGGGGCAACTACTAAGACCATTAAAGTTACACAGAGTGCTGCTTCAGTATCTTATAAGTATTACTTGGCATTTACTTCCCCTACTGGTTCTAGAACTACTTCTAGAACTGGATTATCGGCTTTGGGAGGTAATAACTTTACAGTTGATGTAGCTTATTCTTTTAAGACTAAGGTAATAAACGGTTCTGAAATAAGTACAAGATACCCATTAGCTTTAACTGTAACCTCAAAACCAAGTTGGGTTACAAATGTAGCAATCACAACGTTATCAAGTGATAATGGAAACTATGGGTTAACCTTAACCTTAACAGAGAATACCGTAGAATCAACAAGGTCGGGTACCATTAAATTAAGGCAAGCAGAAAATGATGATAATGGTTGGGAGCTTACAGTCAATATAACTCAGAATGCTGCAACTATAACCTATGATTATGTATTTAGTATATCATAGGTTATATACAACCCAGTATTTATTAAGAAAATGATTATGGAAGAATTGATTTTTCAGAAAGTACAAAAGGGTGATATGATTTTCACCTTAGAGAAAGATCGTCGGTCTGGTTATCCAATCTTTGACCAAGCAAGAGTTTTAAAAGTTGGCGAAAGTAAACCAATGGCCTCAAATGGTAAAGAAGGTTTTGTTAACAGTATCGAATTAGTGATACAAGATTCAATATCTCAAATTACCCTTTATTTACCAACTAATGTAAATGAAGGTATTTATAATGGTACCTATTATACGACCAATCTCGATAATATCATTAATGAGGTATCAATGCAGAAACAGAATGCTTTAAATATTTTAAATAACAAAGCCAAATTTGAGGCAGTTGTTTCTGAATGTGATAATATTCTTGGTTTCAATTAATAATCGTTCAGAATCACCTCGTAATCCTGCTCCAGATTTCGAAGAATTTAAGTTATCCATGAATGAGAGGTTAACTAACCAAGAAACCCTTTTATTAAGGATTGCTCAAGAATTGGGATTAGATAAACCTAAACAATAATAAGAATTATGCCAAGTAAGTCGGTTAATATTACACTATCGACTCCAATTGGTCCTCTAGAAATATACGTAGATAAACGAGAACAAGCTCGTGCAGAAAGGTTGATTGCCAAAACTCCAAGTATCTTAACCGAAGGCTATGCGAAAGGTACAGAAAAGTTTGGTAATCAACTTCTTCGTATAGTAAGACGAAGTTTGAATACTGGTGTACCTCCAAGGGGTTCCGGAGTATCTTGGCCACCACATGCTCCTGGTACCATAAAGAAATATGGAGACCATACCATGCTAAATCTTACTGGACAATATGCCAGGTCAGTTACTTTAGTAAAGGGTAAGAAAAGAACTTTCGTTGGTTTACCAATTGGAATCAAGAAGATTACTTATACTGGTAAGACTTCAAGAAAAACTTTGAATCAGATAGCTATCATGTTAGAGTATGGTAGTAGAGATGGTAATTTACCACCTCGTCCTCTCTGGGCTCCTGCATTTAAGGCTGCTGGTGGAAAAGCTGTCTTACAAAAGGAAATACGTAATGAAGTTAGAAAAGAAATAAGGAGGATTATATAATGGCAGTAGATTTTGAAATATCTCCACTATCAGGAACTGGTACTGCTACCATTCGTGTAAAACCGAAAGCAGTAAATACAGAACAGACCT
>ULUJ01018065.1_pt1 | contig 54566 bp, 27 predicted proteins | sample 1958381 | NCBI WGS metagenome assembly ULUJ01 (sample SAMEA4835757, study PRJEB28245) | human gut metagenome | biome: gut microbiome; material: fecal sample | place: Denmark | collected 2008 | reverse complement strand
GTGTTTTGCATTCGGCGCAAAGTAATTATTCATTATTCATTATTAATTAATATTAATCATTAATTAATTCTTGTGCATTTGTATATTTGGTGCTAAAATACTATTACTTAATACTCAATATATGCGGTTTTCGCCGCATTCGGAGGGAAACAATGAACATTTTTACTAAGATGGGTTGCCGTATCTTCCAGCAATCAATGCGTTTGGCAATGTTTTTGTTGCCGTGGAATCAGTGCAAAAAGACCTTGTCCGGTCCGGGCAGCATTTCGCAACTTCCCAAATTCTTGAAGGACAACGGCTTTAAGAGCATTCTTATCGTCACCGACGGATTTCTCTTTTCAAGCGGTAAGGCAGATCCCATTATGGCTGCGTGCGAAGCAGAGGGCATGAAGAGTTGTTGCTATCACGACGTTGTTCCGAATCCGACCATTCAAAACATCGAAGAAGGACTAAAAATGTATCACGACAACAACTGTGACGCGATCGTGGCACTCGGCGGCGGCAGCGCAATGGACTGCGCAAAAGGTATCGGCGCAAGAGTCGCTTGCCCCAAGAAGAGCGTTCCGCAAATGAAGGGCGTGCTTAAAATTATGATTACGGGTCACAAACTTCCCCCGCTCGTCGCAATTCCGACGACTTCGGGCACGGGCAGTGAAGCGACGCTTGCCGCGGTTATTTCCAACCCCGAAACGCACGAAAAATATCCTATCAACGACCCGTTCCTCATTCCGAGATATGTCGTTATGGACCCCGAACTTACAAAATCCCTTCCGCCTCACCTCACCTCTACGACGGGTATGGACGCTCTCACTCACGCAGTTGAAGCGTACATCGGCGGCGAGAATACGAGGCAAACCAAGAAAGAGGCTGTCGAGGCAGTGCAACTCATTCACAAATACCTCAAACAAGCCTACGACCACGGTGATGACCTCGAAGCGAGAGTGGAAATGCAAAAGGCCGCATATCTTGCGGGCAAAGCGTTTACTCGTGCATACGTCGGTTATGTCCACGCAGTCGCGCACACGCTCGGCGGCGAATACGGCGTACCTCACGGTCTTGCAAACGCGGTCATTCTTCCGCACGTTTTGAAAGCATACGGCAAATCCGCGCACAAGAAACTCGCTCAACTTGCCGACTGCATCGACCTCGGCGGCAAGACCAACGAAGAAAAAGCAAATTTGTTCATCAAGTGGATCGAAGATATGAACGCCGCAATGAACATTCCAACCAAGATTTTGTCACGCGACGGCGGCAAACTTATCGAAGAAGAACGTTTGCCTCGTATGATAGCGCACGCATATGCCGAAGCAAATCCGCTTTATCCCTGTCCGCAAGTTTGGGGTAAGAAAGAGATCGAGGCTATCTACCGCGAAATTATGTAAAAATCGAAATCGTTTTTCAAAACGATTTTGAGGATTTGAATCAAAATCCCGTCTGACAAAATCCGAGGCGTCGGCATTTTGGCAAACGGGTTTTTCTGTACTCTTTTCCCAAAATTCCGTGTGTAGCGCGAAATCCCGTGTTTTTGCGCATAAGATTTAGTTTATGTTGTTTGGAAAATATATCAACAAATATTACGCCAAGTACTGTTGGCTGTTCCTGATAGGACTTGTAGGACTCGTCGCCGTTGACGTGTTCCAACTTTTCATACCCGAATATCTCGGAAAACTCGTGGATATGTTCGGCGGCGGAACGATAGATACCGGCGCGCTTAAAGAGATTATTCTCGGCGTTATGGTGGTTGCTCTCGTTATGTTTGTCGGGCGTATTATGTGGCGACTTTCCATATTCAACGCTTCGCAGAGAATAGAAGCGGATTTGCGCCACAATATGTTCCTCAAAAGCGAACGCCTTTCTCAACGCTACTACCACGAGAACAAAGTCGGCACGATTATGGCGTGGTTTACAACCGACCTCGAAACTATAGAGGAATTTTTCGGTTGGGGCTCGGTTATGCTCGTGGACGCAATGTTTCTTTCCGTGCTTGCGCTCTATAAGATGTTTTCTCTCGACTGGGTGTTGTCCTGCATTCTTTTGATACCCCTCGCGCTCATCATCGTATGGGGTATGCTCGTCGAGAAGTTTATGGCACTCAAATGGGAACAACGCCAAACGGAATTCGACAAACTTTACGACTTTTCTCAAGAAAGTTTTACGGGAATACGCGTCATAAAAGCATTTGTCAAAGAAACTCAACAACTTCACGCCTTTGCAAAAATCGCAAAGCGCAACAAGGACGCAAATATCGAACTGGTCAAGGTGTCCGTCGTATTCGACGCAATCATTTCGGTGATTATATCCGCGATTATGGCTCTTATTTTGGGTTTGGGCGGCTATTTCGTGTACAAATACGTCACGGGTTCGCCCGTTTCGATATTCGGTCACACTATAGATATGACCGCAGGCAGACTCATTACGTTCGTGGGCTATTTCGACACTTTGGTATGGCCTATGATTGCGCTCGGACAGGTTGTGACTATGCGCTCTCGTTCGAAAGCGTCCCTCAAACGTATAACCAACTTCCTCGACCAAGAGGAAGAAATCCGCAATCCGCAAAATGCCGTCGTTCTCGACGACGTAAAGGGCGAAATCAAGTTCGACGGATTTTCTTTTGCATATCCGAACAGCGATTCGAACGTGCTTAAAAACGTAAGCGTCGAAATCAAGGCAGGGGAAAACGTGGGAATCGTCGGCAAGATAGGAAGCGGCAAAACCACGCTCGTCAACACGCTTTTGCACCTCTACAACGTCGAAAAAGGCAAAGTGTTCATAGACGGTCACGACATTATGGACTGCGACATCGACAGCCTCAGAAAAGCAATAGGCTACGTTCCGCAAGACAACTTCCTTTTCAGCGACAAGGTGAAAAACAACATTGCGTTCTCGTGCGAGAATCTCGATATGGACAAGGTGTACGACGCGGCGAAATTTGCCGACGTTCACTCGAACATCGAGGACTTTACGGAAGGATACGAGACCGTATCGGGCGAGAGGGGAGTGACCCTTTCGGGCGGACAAAAACAGCGTATATCCATTGCGCGCGCGTACATAAAAGACGCGCCCATTATGATTTTGGACGACTCGGTGTCCGCAGTTGACGTAAAGACGGAAGAAACGATACTTGAAAACATTCAAAGACAGCGCAAAGGCAAAACTACGCTCGTCATCGCTTCGCGCGTGTCTACGGTGTCACATCTCGACAAAATTCTCGTGCTCGACAAGGGCGAAGTCGAAGCGTTCGATACGCCGCAACGTCTTGAAAAGATCTCGCCGACCTACAAAAAGATGGTGTACTTGCAAAAACTCGAAAGAGAAGTCGAAGGGGGTGAGGCGTAATGCAATCGGAAGTCGAAAAACTCAAAGGCGACGTTCACATTCCTTCAAAGGATATGTACAAGCGCATATGGCATTATCTCAAACCCGAAACGGCAAGATTCGTCGGCGCAATGCTTCTCATTCTCGTCAACGTGGTGCTTGACATCATTCTGCCGCTTTTCGTGAGCAGAATCACAAACAACCTCAAATCCGACGGAATAAACCTCGAATTTATCATAGGTATGGCGGTTGCCTATCTCGCCATAGGAGTATTCAACCAAGCGTTTCTCGTTTGGGAATCTATGCTGTTGCAAAAAGCGGGGCAAAACATAATCTATACGCTTCGTACCGAAGTTTTCGAACATATAGAAAAGTTGTCGCAGAATCAGTTTGACGAAATGCCCGTCGGCTCGCTCGTTACGCGCGTCGCGTCATATACGGCGTCGATGTCCGACCTGTTTACGAACGTCATCGTCAACGTAATTCGAAACGCACTCACGGTCGTGGGCGTGTATGGCATAATGTTGTATATATCGTGGCAACTCTCGCTCGTTATGCTTGCGTTTATCGTCGTGGTGTTCGTCACCTCGTTCGTGTTCAGAAAAATCGTGCGCAAGGTCTTTACGAAAGAAAGACAATATATATCCGACCTCAACACTTTCCTCAACGAGAATCTGTCGGGTATGAAACTTATACAGATTTTCAACCGCCAAAAGAAGAAAGACGACGAGTTTTTACAAAAGAACGAAAATCTGCGCAAATCGAGATACGCCGTCGTGCTTGCGTTCGGCATATACCGTCCGTTCATAACGCTTTTGTACATCAGTTCCATTGCGGTGACGTTCTGGCTCGGTATGGAATTCGGACTCGACGCAGGTATGATTGTTGCGTTCTATCTGTATCTTTCGAGGTTTTTCAACCCCATACAAAACCTCGCCGACCAACTCAACAACTTGCAAAAGGCGACCACCGCTTCCGAAAGATTGTTCAATTTGCTCGACGTAAAACCCGAAATCCGCGACAGAGAAGACGCCGTGACGGTGGACAAATTCGAGGGCAAAATCGAGTTTAAGAACGTGTGGTTCGCATACAAAGCCGAGGATTGGATTCTCAAAGACGTGTCTTTCACCATAAATCCAAAGGAAACGTGCGCGTTCGTAGGCGCGACGGGCGCGGGGAAAACCACAATTCTTTCCCTTATCGTGCGCAATTACGAGATTCAAAAAGGTCAAATCCTTATTGACGGCAGAGATATAAGCACGATTGAAATCCATTCTCTGCGCAGGGGAATAGGGCAGATGCTCCAAGACGTGTTCCTTTTCAGCGGCACGGTGAGAAGCAACATCACCCTCAACGACGATTCGTTCACCGACGAGGAAATCGAGGCGGCATGCAAGTACGTCAACGCCGACACCTTCGTATCTTCGCAAGAACACGGACTCGACGAGGAAGTTATAGAGCGAGGCGAAAACTTCTCGCAAGGTCAACGCCAACTCCTTTCGTTCGCAAGAACGGTGCTTCACAAACCGCAGATTCTCATTCTCGACGAGGCAACCGCAAACATCGACGCCGAAACCGAAGTCGTAATACAAAAATCGCTTGAAAATATCCGCAATATCGGCACTATGCTCGTCGTTGCGCACAGACTCTCGACAATCCAGCACGCCGACCGGATTATCGTGCTTCAAAACGGCAGAATCATCGAGCAAGGCACGCACCAGCAGTTGCTCAAAAACAAGGGATACTATCACAAACTTTACGTATTGCAGTTTGAAAACCGCGATTGAGTTGCAATACAAACGTTTGAAATATAATACATTTTGTCGCACAACTCTCAATTTGTTGACTTTTTCGGCATAAGTGTTAAAATGGGTTTGTATATTTAATACAAATAAACAACGGAGGGCATTATGTATCACATAATCGTCAATCCTCAGGGCGGAAAGGGCAAGAGTATGAAAGCACTTGCAACCGTCGAGGAAATCTTCAAAAATAACAACGCAGAGTACGTTATTCATAAAACGGAATACGCAGGGCACGCGACCGAAATCGCCAAAGAATTGTCCCAAACGCCCGATACGAACATCGTGGTTATGGGCGGCGACGGCTCGTTCCACGAGGTGCTTTGCGGCATAGACAACTTCGACAACGTTACGCTCGGACTCGTTGCGTGCGGAAGCGGAAACGATTTTATCAAGAAATCCGGTCATTCCACCAACGTCAAAGAAGCGATGCAAACCATTCTCAAAGGCAACGTCGGTTACGTTGATTATATGGAACTCGGCAAATATCGTTGCCTCAACGTCGGCGGCGGCGGTATGGACGTGGACGTGTTGCTCAAATACGCAAACTGCAAAACTTTGAAGGGTAAAGCGGCATATTACTATTCGCTTTTCTACACGCTTTTGCACACGAGATTCCACCATCTTCGCATAACGGCAGACGGCGTAACCAAAGACACGAGCGTGTTTATGATAGGCATAGGCAACGGCGGATTTATCGGCGGCGGCATTCCCATTTGCCCGAATGCCGTTGTGGACGACGGACTTTTGAACGTCGGCTACGTCAACGAAATGAAAAAGAGCAAAATCATTTCCCGTCTTTTCAAGTTCCTCAAAGGCAAACACGTCGGGACGGATTGGGGCGGCGAATACACCGCAAAGAAAGTCACGATAGAAGCGCTCGACGACAGCCGCTTCGAACTCGACGGTGAAATTATCGAGGATACGAAACTCGACATCGAGGTTGTCCACAACAAACTCAAAATGTTCAGATAATCTCAAAATAAACGTTTTATATGCGGAAAACACACATATAAAACATCGAATCTAATCGAAAACAAGAAAACGGTCCTGCAATTCACAGGACCGTTTCCCATTCATACGATAATTTGCGTTTCAAACGCATTTGAGCGCGTTTGATTCTGCAAAATCGCGTTTTTATAAGGTATTATTGTTTTGTGCCGCAGTACTTGCAGTATACGGAATCTTTTGCGATTTTCTTGCCGCATCGATGGCAAAATACGGTTTCTTCGTCGCTTTGCGCAGGCGCGGCGGCTTTGCTTGCTTCGCTCACCGTGCGTACGACATTCTGAATGTTTTCTTTGTTTGCGTCGAGAATTACGCCGCTGATTTTGGGCGAAAGTTTGGCCATTGCGGGCACGACGAACGAGAAGAACGTCAAGAAGAACGTAATCATAGCGAAAAACGCACCGATAACCGTCATTGCGATTGCGCCGCTTCGGGGAAGAAGGGCCTCGCTCGCATTGTCGCCGAACGGACCTCCCACCAAGAGTGAATTTATGCCGAATGCAAGAAACACGATTGCGATGACGATGGTGAAGCACCATATAATCCGCATCGTTTTGACCATTTTTTTCAAATCTTTTGTATTATTGCTTATTTCCATATACAAACCTCTTTGTTGTTCTATAAAAATTATACCATGCTTTCGACAATCTATCAATATTTTTATTTTTGAGAAATATGCAATGCAAAATTCAAAGAAATCGTGTTCGAATTGTCTGCGAACAAACGAAGTACGATTCGGCGTGAATCGCTTTTGTATGCAAGCGCCTTATTACTTTTGTCGATTGATATACATATACCCTTTCTATCGGTTGAAAATCAATTCCACTCGCAAAACCTTTATCTGTATTTTGCGGATAGCAATTTTGCGGCATTGCAGAGAACATTGACGAAAGGCGTACAAAATGACGCAGCATTTGAATTGAAGCGGTAATTTTAACGAAAAACTATGTTATTCGCTCTGAGTTTCTTGTTTGAGAAGGGTTGCATAGCGGAGCATTTGCTTGCGCGAGGACACGCCGAGTTTGCCTAAAATGTTGTGGTTGTGATACTTGAGCGTGCCTTGTTGTATGTTGCAAATTTCCATAATTTCGTTTGCGGATTTGCCTTCGAGGTATAAGCCGAAGATTTGTTTTTCGGTTTTGGTGAGGGTTTGTAGTCCCGCTTTGAACATCTCGTAGTCGTCGGGGGATACCTCGTTTTTGCGAGAGTAGGCAAGGCGGTCGATGTCCGCTTGTTTTTGTTCGAGAGAAGAGCCTTGTTTGTCGCATTGCGTGCGGAGTTTTTCGGTTTCCTCGTCTCTGATTCTATCCTGCTCGGCAAGAAATGCGAAAAGGTCGTCGATTTCGACAAATTCCGACTCGGCGTTCTTGTGTTCTTGTTTGTGGATTTGTTCGATGCCTTTGAGGAGCGGGCGCAAAAAACGTTTGCTGAAGAACACGCACACTGTAATCGTCATGCCGACAAGCAGCAGCACGAGCAGCACCACCGAAATGACGTTGTTTGCAACGTTAATGTCGTATTCTTCCTTGGGATAGGACACGATAAGCACGTATTCGTCGCCGCAAATAGTGGCAAATTGCGTCTTGGAAACGAAAGAGGAATTGCCGTCGCGCGAATGCAAAGCGGTAAGTCCGCCGCCTATATCCTCAACGGTAAGTTCTCCCTGCGGAGGTAGATAGTAGCCGCCGTACACGCCTGCCGAAAATCCGTCGACGGTGTTGTACGTTCCGCCGTTTTTGGGGAAGAACATGCAGGTGAGGTGTTCGAGTTGCGTCGATTGCGCAAAATACTTTTTGAAGTAGTTTTCGGAGATTTCAAAGCCGCACACGCCGTAGACTTTATTGTTGTCACCGACGATTGGCACAACGAAGTTCATTGTGCGCTCGCTGGTGCCGTAAAGTCTTGAAATTTGCGTCAGACGCGGCGTCTTTTCGGCGGATTCGAACATGGCAAGCACCTTGTCGCCGTCGGGCAGGTTGGCAAGATTAAATTCAAGTCGCCACTGACGGTGAGGCATGACGTCGCGATTGCGCCCTATGTCCGAGATACCGCGGTAGAGGAGCAATGTTTCGTCGGTTTCGTCGAGGGAAGCGCGCTGGAAATACAGCCCTGTTTTGGAGTATTCCGCGCCGTCGATATGTGTGTTGACGGTGGCATTGAGTATCAAAAACGCGCCCGAACAGTCGGTTTTCATCAACTCTATGCCAAGTTTGTCAAACAGCATATTTTGAAGAGTGGCAATGCGCGTCGAATCGTCGTTCAAGGCGGCAAACTCAATGCCCTCGGTGCCCTCGGATGCGAGATATGCGTCGATTTTCTCGGCAACGGAGTAGGAGAGCGAGTTGCCCATTCTCGTCATATCCTCAAAATATTTGGACACTTGCCGCTCGTAAGTGCGCATTTGGAATGCAAGATTGTTTTCGGCGCTTTCCTTTGCGGTGGAGAAGTGTCCGAAGAAGAACATACCGCACCCCAAAAACGACAAAACGATAATCGCAAGCGCAAGCATGTACCAGAACAACTTGTGCTTCATGGATGATTTTTTTGGCTTTACGAGTTTTGGAGTGTTCATATATTTCTGTCGATTTGTGACGGATAGCGTCGATTTCGAGACAAAAACGCGTTTATTGCGTGTTCTTGATGTGTTCTGTCGTTTTTGTGCGACGATTAAGCGGCGGGGATGGTGAGGAACACGTCAACGAGTTGGTCGGTGATTTCCTCATAGGTTTTGCCGTTTGCGTACATCGAGGTCAGTTCCTTTTGCAGTTTGCGAATTTTGGAATAGAGCGCGTAGGTGTTGGGGAAGTAGCCTGCCATCGACGGCTCGGAGAGGAATGTGCAGGAGTCCACGGTGGATTTCAAGGCGGCGTAGGTGTTTCTGAAAGCCTCCGTCTTGAAAGTGTAGGCGTCCAACTTGCCGAACGCACCTATTTTGACGGGCATATACCCTGTTTGTGCAACGAAGTCGAGGTTTCGTTTTTCCTCGGTGAACCATTTTGCAAAGACGGTGGCAGCCTCGGCTTTTTGAGGCGTGGTTTTGTAGGCGCAAAGCCCTACGCCTGCTTGCGATGCATACTTTTTGCTGTTTGAAGCGGGCACGGGCAGAACTTTGAGGTTGGTCGGCTCTTGGGTGTTGTCGGGGTAGGTGATTGTGTCGTTGTAGTAGAGCACGGCGGCGGAGGATGATATACCTGCGATGGTTTGTCCCGTCATAACCTGAGTGTTTGAATACAGGTCGGACACGACGATATGTCCTTTGGCGATTGCCGAGGCAAACTTTTTGTAGGAGGCAATCAAGGCGTCGTTTTGCTTGTACCAGTCGTTTTGGTAGAAATCGACTGCACCGTGGCTTATTGCGTCAAGCTCGACGGAGCGCATGAGATAGTCGAGGGCGCAGAATGGCTTTCCGCCGGAATAGTTGTAATATTTTTCGGCAACAGAGAAGAAACCGTCCCATGTTGCGAGGTCGGCGTAGGTCACGTTTTGAGATTTTGCGAATCTGTCGAACGCACCGCCTGCCAAAAAGAGCAGGTGGGTGGATTTTGACACGGGAAGCACCGAGAGCGAGTTGTCAACCATGCCGTCGGATACAAACTCGCCAACGAAATCCGAAAGTTCGCTTGCCGAAAAGACGTCCTGCCAGTTGATAAGTTTTTCCGAGCCAAGTTCTTGCGCGTTTGAGTTGTGGCAGAAGAACAGGTCCGGCATCGCCGGTACGCCTGCGACTCCGTTTTGAGCATTGACGAGTTTTTGCCCGATTTGCGAGGCGTTGGACATAAGCGTAACGTTGATTATGATGCCCTTTTCCTTGCCGACGGTGCGGTTGAAATCCTCGACGTATCTGTTCATGGGAGAATCCGCTTGCTCGCCGTAGACGTGCCACATCGTGAGCGTGACGGGCTTTTCGGGACCGAGCAGCGTTTCTTGCTTATCGCACCCGAAAAGCAACAGCGCAAGCATACAAACAAAAACTATGATAGGCAAAGTTTTTTTCATAAAGATATTCCTTGTTTTGCGGAGCAATCCGCAGAGAGTGTCCGCCAAAAAAAATTTGAAAAAAACCAAACTTTTTTTGAATTTTCCCTACCTTTTGGGGGTTTGGGTAGGGGACAAGCGGCACTTTTAGCCATATACTTTTGATGATGATATAGTGTCGATATATTTTAGGAAATATATCTTAATACTTTGTTGTATAAATCACTATACCATAGCAATGAGAGATTTTCAAGAATCGATGACAAAAATTTCTCGGCAAACCGAGGGCGAACCTCGCCCGAAAACGACATCAAAAGGAAGGTACTTAATATGAAACAAACATTGACAAAAACAAGACTATCGATGACGCTTCTTGTTGTTTGCTTTGTGCTTGTGCTTGGCGTAGTGCTGTTTTCATCGACAAGCACGGCTTATGCCACAGGCACAGCGGGAACGACAGGCGGACTTATAATTGACGGCACGGGCAATATAACAGCACCTGACGCAACTTATGCCTATACTGACGGCGACAAAACGCTGATGCTAAACGGATATAACGGCGGAGTCATAAGGTTCACCGCGGAAGATGACGTTACGGTAAAACTTGAATCCGGGACTACGAATACCATAACGCTGAGCGACAGCGCCGTAACCGAAAATCAATACGGCGTGTATGCCGCAGGCAATCTTACCGTTACGGGCAATGGCACACTCAATATCAACTTGGATATCAGCGGTGCGGGCGACGAAATCACCACCGAATACGGCAAAGCACTTTACGGCTTATACGCCAAAAACCTGACAATCAACGGAGAGATAAACGTCAACGTCAATTTGACTTCAAACGGTTTTTCTTGCGGTATGTTTGCCACCGGCAATATCACCGTTGCCGAAAAAGCAAACTTGGACGTCAAATGCCGCAGCAAGTATAAAAATACCGAATTTTACTCCCCTAATAAGGTTGTGTACGGAATTTATTCTGTAAACGGCGATATTAAACTTTCGGGAACGGGCACAAAAAATATAGAACATACTTGCCCTGTGAATTTTGCGCGAGAGAATGAAGCCAAGGGCGTTTATGCACAAAATGACAAACAGATAGGCGGCGGAAAAATAGAAATATCCGGAGCAAAACTCACTATAAAAATGCCTCATGAAGGCGCGGGAATAAATTCTTATTACGATTGCGTGATAAAGAACGCCGACATAAGCATAGTTGACGCCGAGCAAGGCATTGCCGTAAGTACGGCAACCCCATCCGCAACAACGTTTAAGGGTGTAACGATAGAAAAAAGCAAGATATATATTTCCACTTTAGGATTTCCAACCGATCTTGCCGCCGACCGGATAGCAGGAATAAAGATTTATAATGCCGAGTTGAATATATTTGACAGCGACGTTTATATCGAATCTCGCAAATGCATTTCGGGAAACGGTGAGCAGACGAATCTGGTGTTTATAAAAGGGGCGTCCGTCGTGCGATTGATAAATCCGAACTATAATGATGGCTCCGTTCTTAATGCTTACCTTAGCACTTTTGAACTTAGCAAAGGCGGAAGCGTTACCATAAATGCGTCCAGTTATAGGTTTGATTATATTTACAACGTAAAACTCGGAGCGGGGACAAAAGCCGAATACGGAACGAAAGGTAAGCAGTCAAACAATGACAGCGACGCTTACTATTATGATGCTGAGTATGGCGTTGATTTGAAGATAATACGGTTTGTGTACGGCGAGGGAGCAGGCACGGCAACGACGAGCGACGTCAACGTTGAAGGTATGAAAGATTATGCCATCGATGAGAGCGAGTTCACCGTCACGTTGGCAGGGGACACCTTTGCCGAAATTGCGCAAAACACCGACGTAACCTCTTGGTTTAAGAATATGCCTTCGGGGTTGGTTGCAAAAATCAAAACCAAAGTCGAAGCAGGCGCAACAAGCCTTACCATTGCAATCAGCGGCACGCCTCAAAGCGTGGAGACTGTGCGCGCATACATCGAAATCCCCGAACAGTATCTTGTCACGGGCGAGTACGACATCACCATAGACCCCAACAAAAACAAGGTTGATTTCAGCATCGTATCGGGCGAGGCAATAGACGTGCCCGTGCCGCCCGTCACGCAGTTCGATTATGACGGCTCGGCAAAAGTGTTGCTTTCGGACGGCGAAGGCTACACCGTCAGCAACAACAATAATACCGTTGCCGGTGAATACACGGCAGTTGTGACGCTGAAAAAAGGGTATAAGTGGTCGGACGGAACTACCGAACCGAAAAATATTGCTTGGACAATAAAGAGGCAGGACATCACCATAGAGGTGACACTTACCAAAACAACGTATGAATGTACGGGATATACAATCGAACCCGAATATACGGTGTATCGCATAACGCCCACCGGCAACGTTGAGTTGCCTCGCTCGGAATACAAGGGCGTGTTGTCAAACAACAAGGACGTCGGCAAGGCAACTTTGACTGTCGAAGACAACGGAATAGGCAACTATAATATAACAACCCCCGTCGTCGTTAATTTTGAAATAGTCAAAGGCACAAAAACTCCGCCTACGGGGCTTGAAGGCATTGCTCCGTCGGCTGACGGCTTGGCGGACGGCAAAATTACGGGCACGACCGCCGAGATGGAATATTCCACCGATACGGCGTTTACATCGCCGATCACTTGTACGGACGGCGCAACAACGGGACTTGCCGAAGGAACGTATTACGTTCGCTATAAAGCAACCACTACCACCAAAGCAAGTGATTATGCCGAAGTGAAAGTCGCTTTGAATTCCGTTACGGTTGTAGGCGGAACAGGCGGCGGAAAATATGCTGCCGGAGCATCTGTAACAGTGAAAGCGACGGTGCCGACAGGCAAAAAGTTTGACGGCTGGACGTTTATAGGCGTTGTGCTCAATACGGCGCAACTTACACAACAAGAAATCACGTTCAATATGCCCGAAAACGACGTTGTGTTGACCGCTTTGTTTAAGGATATTGATTACAACATAACGGTGACAGACGGAACGCCGAGCGCGACAACTGCAAAATATCAAGAGCAAGTGACCGTGACGGCAGACGCCCCTGCAACGGGAAAAGAGTTCGACAAGTGGGTTGTTTCGGGAATTACCTTGACAAGCGAAGATTTGGCAAAATCAACGGTTACTTTCGATATGCCTGCAAATGACGTGACAATGCAAGCAAAGTACAAAGACGTTGTTTACAGAGTCACCGTCGAAAACGCAACGGCAAATCTCGAAATGGCAACCTATCAGACGGAAGTCACCGTGACGGCAAACGCTCCTGCAACCGATATGTACTTCGACAAGTGGGAAGTTGTGGGACTTGACACCACGGGTATGGACTTAACCAAAACGGAAATCAAGTTCAATATGCCGGCAGGCAACGTGACCTTTAAGGCAACCTATAAGGCTATTGAAAAGTTTGAAATAGAAATGGTGGACGGCACCATAGACAAATCGCCTGCAAAAGCCGGCGAAACCGTGACCATAACCGCAAAAACAATAGAGGGAAAACTCTTTGACAAATGGACTTGCGAAACGGCGGGCGTAACCGTTGAGTTTGAAAGCACAACGAGTTCTACGACAACCTTTGTAATGCCTGCAAGCAACATTAAAATTCAAGCGCATTTCAGAGCCGTTGACTCCAAACCGTCCGTTGAAATCAAAGTCAACGGCGGAACGGGCGCAGGAACATATACGCAAGGCGATGAAGTCACCGTAACGGCAGAAGATAAAGAAGGCAAAGTGTTCAAATGCTGGCAGGACGCAAGCGGAAATATCGTCAGCACCGATAAGAGTTATAAATTTACAGTATCGGAAGAAAAAACCCTTACCGCCGTATATGACGATATGCCTTCGGGCGGTGGCGAAATCACCCCGCCTGCCCAAAAGGACGGACTTTCGGGCGGAGCGATTGCGGGAATCGTAATCGGAACGTTGCTGTTTGCGGGAATCGGCGGATTTGCAATCTTCTGGTTTGCTGTCAAGAAAAAGAACTTCAAAGACCTCGGCGAGGCTTTCAAGCGCATAGGCGAGGCTTTCAAGCGCATGGGCGAGGCATTAAAGCGCAAGTGCGAGGAGTTGAAGAACAAGAGCAAAAAGAATAAAGACTGACAAAATCGGCACTTTATGTGCCGTATTTTGCCTTGAAAAGTACGCATTTTGCAATAATGCAAAATTGATTTCACATCGCCAATCCCAAGCGCGATTTGAAATATATGAATCAAAAACAATCTAATAAAAAGGAGAAAACTATGAAAAGAAAAACATTTATCGCGATTTTGGCAATCGCAATGGTGCTTGTCTTGTCACTTGCGATTCTCACTGCTTGCAACAACAAAAAGCATGATTTTTCAAGCAAGTGGGAGTATGACGAAACAAGCCACTGGCACGAATGTATGACTAAAAAACACTCGGACGTGGCTGACAAAGCAGATCATACTTTCGATGCAGGCGTTGTCACCACTCAACCTACGGAAGCCGCTGAGGGTGTGAAAACTCTCACTTGTACGGTGTGCGGATATCAAAAAACGGAATCCGTTCCCCAACTCGAACACACGTTTGATATGGGCAACTGGAAGTTCGACGAACAAACGCACTGGCATCCCGCAACATGCGCGCATACCGACTTGAAAAAAGACGAAGCGGAGCATACATGGAACGAGGGCGTCATCACCACTCACCCCACCGAAACAACCGAGGGCGTTAAGACCTACACTTGCACCGTTTGCGGCAACACCAAGACCGCAAAAATCGGCATGCTCGACCATAAGCATACTTTCGATATGACGAAGTGGAGCTATAACGCCGAAAATCACTGGCACCCGGCAACCTGCGGTCATACCGATGAAAAGAAAGACCTCGGCGCGCACGTATGGAACGAGGGCGTTGTCACCACTCAACCCACCGAAACCACGGAGGGTGTTAAGACCTACACTTGCACCACTTGCGGCAACACCAAGACCGCAACAATCGGTATGCTCGACCATAAGCATACTTTCGATATGACGAAGTGGAGCTATGACACCGAAAACCACTGGCATCCTGCGACTTGCGCCCACACGGACGAAAAGAAAGACCTCGCAGCACACAACTGGAACGAGGGCGTTATCACCAAACCCGCCGACTACGGCGTTGAGGGCGAAAAAACCTTCACTTGCACAACGTGTTCGGCAACAAGAAAGGAAACAATCCCCGCACTTGAGCCAAAGACAAATACAATCTCTTTTGCAAGCGGCTTGTCCCTTGACAAAACCTACGACGGAACGCCTGTCGTGGTTGCCGCCGACAAGGTTAATCGCAAAGGCAACGGCGCAATCACAATAGAATATATGCGCGAAGACGAAAGCACATATTCAACCGTCGCGCCCAAGGATGCCGGCACGTACCACGTGCGCGCAAGCGTCGCACCCACTGCTGAGTGGTTGGGCGGTAAAATAGAAACAGAGTTCACAATCGAGCATCGCATTCTCACGCTGAGCGAAAGCGTGTATTCTAGAAAAATCGACCAAACCCTCGAAAGCGGCAAGTTCGGTTTGGAGTGCAAAAACGTTGCCGAAGAAACAAACAATGTCGTGACTTGGGTTACGATTGGCGTTCCCGAACAATACCACGCGGCAGGCATTCACAATATGCGCGTGAGCGAGTTGATTGTCGACAACCCCAACTTTGTGATTGAATCAAACACAAGCGTCAGACTCACCGTTTGGGACGCTCCCGAATTTTATGCCGGCGTTGAGGATGTATTGTCTATTACAGGCAGAGGCACTGTTTTGTCTGTTCAAATAGCCAACGGCACCGTGAATGTAGGCGACCAACTCCACATCAACGAGCTTGGCAAGGTTTTCACCGTGACGGCGATGCAAAATGGCAGTCAAGTGGTTGAAACAGCAACCGCAGGCGACACGGTCGGCTTGCTTACAAAAGACGTGACGAGAGAAGAGGTTCTGCGCGGATATACGATTACAAAGCTCGACACCGTGGCTTCGTATGACAAAGTTACCGCAACTATCAGAGTGGCCGAAGACAAAAAGACGCCGATAGCTACAGGGTACTCACCCAACGCTCGCTTTATCTTTATCGAAGGAATCGGCAACATACCGTCCACGATTAAGTTCCCGACAGGTTCGAATATGCTTATGCCCGGTGAAACGCTTGCAGGCGTCACCGTTGATTTCAAAGGCGCAAAAGTTCCCGCTTTCGTAGGACGTAGATTCTTGCTCATCGAGGGCGGCAAAACCGTTGCAGAGGGCGTAGTCACCGACGTTGCTCCCAAGACGAGAGTAAACTGCACGGTGAGCGAGCCCGCAGGCAAGACAGCGGTCATCGAACCCATCCAGGGCGGCGAAAAAACCTTTGCGCTCAACTTGAACAGAAGTAACGTGATCGAAAACCTCGTCAATAGCGAGGCAATCGACTTGGTTGTCAAGTACGACGGTGTGATTGTGGGCAGTTACAAGCGCACGGGTCTTGGAGTTGGCGAAGGCGATTTGGCGCACGTTGAAAACGGCGGCACGTTGAAAGGCTCATACATCAACATCGATTTGGCAAAGGACGTTTCGGGACTCACCGACGCCGACGGCAACTGGATTTGCGACCAAGCAAACGTGACATTCGACGTTTCTGCCAAATTAACCCAACAAGTCGACAACCTTGCCGCAGGCAGCGTAACAACGATTTCGATTGGCGCGGACGAGGTGAAATACTTCACACTCAACGAGCTTGAACCTCTCACGAGCGGCTGGTATAGCTTTGTCAATGCGTTTAACAACAACGGCAGTAGTCGTTATGCGGTGTACACGGACGCCGGTGTGAAAGTCGATATGATGTCGGATATGTTTAAGTCAACCGGCGGCGGATACTATGTCAAATACACCGTGAACGCCAACATCTTAAATGCTCAAATCGGCTTCATCGCCGCAAAAGGCGAACTTTCGGCAACAAACACCACGAAGAGCCTCATTATCCCGTCGGGTAATCAGGGCGACAGAGTCGTGATTAAAGTCACGCTGAACAAAGCCTTGTCTTATTTCTATAAAAATACGGTCACATTCAAACAAAACGTTTCGGCTTTCAATGGCAGCGTGGTAAAGGTGTACGACAGCAATTATCAGTACTATAACGCAATGGGATATCAGAGTTTACCTTCCGGACATCGGTTCTATTTGCCGACTCAGAACAGCGAGCAAACGTATGCGTATATTATGATGAAGTACGCCGCGGATTTGGCAGGCACTGCGGAACTTAAATTCGAGCATTCAGCTGCCGGTGTACAACTGCTGAACGAGAACTTACAAACAGTCCCCTTCAAAGCGAACGCAAGCATGAATTTCATGTTCAAAGTGCCTACGACCGGTCAATACAAAATCGAGATAGTGGCAACCGATTCTAATGTTCTCATACCGCCGACGACAATTAGCGTTGACAAGGTATACGACACCAATTTCGCAACTGTCACCATCAATGACAATACGAAGTTCAATGCCAACGCAACAGAAGGATACTATTCCATAACCTTGAAAAACATGACGAATTCCGAACAAAGGGTGAGAATCCACGTGGTGAAAGTGTCGTAAATCGATTGGCATAATCAAACAAGCAAATAAGCGGATTGTTGCAATCCGCTTATTTGCAAAAATTCGGCAGGCATAAATGCCGAAATCAATCTCACAAACAGGAGATTTTTATGAAAACAAAATCATTACTATTCCTTGCGCTTGCACTGGCGTTGTCGCTGTGTCTTGCGCTGGTCGCTTGCGGTGATAAGGGGAATGCTGTAATCGAGCTCGGAAGTGACAGCGGCGTGAGCGTTGTGGGCGTGTTTGACAATGGCTCCGCTCTGTCAGCCACTCTCCACGCTGCCGATAGCGAACAAGGCAAGACTGCTATTTTGGCAATCGACAAGCCGTACGACAGCGCAAAAGTTGCCGTATTTGACATCGCTATCACAAAGGGTGGCGAAAAAGTGCAGCCGAGCGGCAAAGTGAAGGTTACTTTGCCCAAGCCGTTTGAGTCGGAGCAAGGCTATGTCACATATCACATCAAAGGCGACAACTCCGTCGAGGAACTCGCAACTTCGGTTGACGGCAATAATATATACTTTGAAACGACAGGTTTTTCGTATTTTGTCGTTGCGGGCTTGGTAAACGCCGATCAACAACATATACACAGTTACGTTGAAAAAGTCACCGACAGAAACCTCGTGGACAACGCAACATGCCAAAGAAAGGCTGTGTATCGCCTTGTTTGCAGTATTTGCGGCAGTCTGGGCAGAGAAACGTTTGAATACGGCGAAATTGCTCCTCACAACCTGCGCGAAGAAAAAGGTTACGATCCATGGTGTGAAAAAGACGGACTCACCCACGGCAAACGTTGCATAAATCCGGGATGTACTTATACCGAGCAGAAGCCGATACCCGCTATCGGACACGATATGCAGGACGTTGCCGCAAAAGAGCCTACTTGCACCGAAATCGGCTGGAAAGCATACAAGAGATGCGCGCATTATTGCGGCAAAACCGAAGGGTATGAGCAAATCGAAAAAACAGGACACAATTTGTCTATAACCGTTCCGCGCGTTGAGCCTACTTGCGAAAAGTGGGGCAACGAGGAATACAAAAAATGTTCCAACCAAGGTTGCGATTATCACACAGATTATAATGGTTTGCCCGCTCTCGGACACGACAAGCAAAGGCACGATCCCTGCGCCGCAACCTGCACGGAGGACGGGTATTGGGTAAGTTATTACACCTGCAATCGCGAGGGGTGCGATTATTCGTCAAAGTCGGATAGATACGTCGAAAAGGCTCTCGGACACAACCTCAAACACTGTGAGGCAAAACAAGCGGACTGCTTGCCCGGTTGGGACGAGTATGACGAGTGTCAGCGCGAGGGTTGCGACTATAATACAAAGGTGGAAATCCCCGCCAACGGCAAGCATAGTTACGTTTGCGACGTATGCACCACGTGCAATGAGTGCAATCCTGTAAAATACACTCGCGACGGCAACTATATCTATTTCGGTTACTGGCCGCAAACCTTAGAGCGCGACGAAAACGTAATCGCAAAACTTAACGAAGTGGCAGGGACTATTCCCGAGTACACAATTTACACTGTCCTCGAGAAACCCGAAAACTGGTTATATTACGAAAATTCGAAGGATATCTGGTATATAGACGTCATTTATAGCGGCACAAAATACCGTGGCTTTTATATGAAGGAGTTTCGCTCGGCGGTATATGGAAGTCTTGGCTATTCTTATATCAGTGCAAACCATTATACTAATCATCAAGTGTACTGGTTTAAGGTAGAACCGATAAAATGGAGAATTTTAACCACAAGCAACAATTCCGCCTATATTATGAGCGACATCGCTTTGGATGCCTTTTGGCTGGAACCCAATAGAGGAGAAGCAGGCTTTTATAACGGCGAATACGGCATTTTCAGAAAAGATCAAAATGGTAATATGGACGGAACTTACGCCAACAACTGGGAATATTGTTTCCTGCGCCGTTGGCTCAACGAAACCTTCTATAACGAGGTGTTCAACGATTTGCAAAAGAAAATCATACAGACCACGCGCCTCGACAACAGCGCGAGAAGTTGCAATCCGGACGAATACCCGACGTATTACCCGGATACTTACAGCTCGCAAAACAAGCCTGGGGAAAACAAGTATGCCGCCCAATGTAAAGATACGGATGATAAGATCTTTTTGCTGTCTTTGAGAGATATTACCACCACGGCGTACGGTTTTAATAAGGACGTATTAGCGGAAGATCCCGCAAGAAACCTGCAAGCATCCGATTTTGCCAAATTCCGCGGCGCGCCGATGGATATTTACGAAGAAAAATACGTTACCTGGTACACTCGTTCGCCGTCTATAGGTAGTCGTGGTGGCAACGACGGATACGCTACCTTCGTTCTGGACAGACATCAGAAGGGCGCCATAAAAAGCACCGATCTGACGCCTGACGGCGGCGTAGTCCCTGCGCTCTGGATAACCTTGTAAGTTTGTACACGGGCAACAAAGCAAACGAGCCGTCTTTTTTGACGGCTCGATATTTTTGTAGCCTTTAGCGACAATAAATCACCACTTGAAGTGGTGAAACAAAAAATCTTTAGATAAAAGAATCATCCTATGGTGGTGTTTTGCTTAATTGTGTTTGATTCAATATTGATAGATTTTTATAAATTCTTTGAATTTATAGGCGTAGTTTTGTTGCAAAAAATTCTCGAATAAAAAATAATACGAACCCATTATCTGAGTTCGTATTATCGTCATTTGGTGAGGCGTGCTGCGCACGCAAGACGGACAATATTTCTGTCGCTATATCGCTTGCTTGGTGGCGTGCCGTTCGGCACGTTGTTTGGCAATAGGCGCAAAGTCGCTTGCGTGGGGGGGGGATGGTAATCGGAGAATTGTCGAAATATGAAATATGTTTATATAGAAAACGGGAATCTTTCAAAATCGGATAAAAATTGCATTTGGCGGGTTAGATATCCAAATTCTGCTATATTGACATTTACCGTCATTGGAATTAAAATTAACTTATTATACAATTTGTATTATGACTTGCCGGATTTTTGATCCGCACACTAATCTTTGGCGAATTCGTATACTATTTTGCCAAATAGCAGGCAGATGGTCGTAAGAGTATAAACGGACAATTCTTGAATTTTGAGGTTGTTATGAAAAGGAATTTTATTGTGATTCTGGCATTGGTGCTTGCGCTGACCGTATTGACGTTGAGCGTCGGATTGGTTGCGTGCAACGATAACGACGAGCCGTCCGTTGACGAGAAGCCGTCCGATCAAGAGTACACTTTGCCGCTCGAAGACGGAAAAAAGCAATTGACGATATATTGGACCTATCCCGGCGGAGTTGATTTTGCCACGTCGGATATTTGGATGTGGTGGACGGGCAAGGAAGGCAGCGGATATACGATGCACGAGTGCGCATACGGCGGTAAGGTTGTCGTAAACGTTCCCGACAGCATCGAAGAAGTCGGATTTATCGTCAGAGTTGACTGTTCCGATCCCGGCGGAAGTGCTTGGGGCACTGCTACGAAAGATTTTGAGTCGGATAGATTTGCCGTGCTTACGGACAGAAGCACCGTTATATATTTGAAGAGCGGTGACGGAAATCAATACAAGAGTTCCGACGGAGGTGTCACTTTGGAGCAAATCAAGTTGTTTACCATTGCAAATATGATGAGTTTGCACTCCGTGTCGTACAACGTTACGCCGAAGGTCAAAATCGACAATATAAACGATATCAAACTTATCGAGGGAGAGAGAGAAATTGCGCTGAAGTCGCTTTCGTCGCTCGGACAAGAGGTCGTCAGCGGCGTGGTCGAAACCGAAGAAGAGTTGGATATAACCAAATCTTATAAACTGCAAATCAAAGGTTACGGCGACAAGGTTGTCGTTCCGCTCGGCGTTTTCGGATCTGAAGAATTCGCGGAAAAATACAATTACGACGGCGAACTCGGCGCAGTAGTGAAGGGCAACACGACGGAGTTTAAGTTGTGGGCGCCTACGGCAAGCAAGGTTGTGCTGAACTTGTTCCAAAGCGGCAACGGCGGAAGCGCGTATCAGACGATCGAGATGGAAAAGGCAGACAAAGGCGTTTGGCTGAAAAACATCGAAAACTGCGGCCACGGAACTTATTATACGTACACAGTCACCACTTCGCTCGAAACGCAGGAAGCGGTAGACCCGTACGCTCGTTCGGCAGGAGTCAACGGCGACAGAGGTATGGTGGTTGATTTAAGCAGAACGAACCCTGACGGTTGGGGATCCGTGTCCTATATGACGACCGCAAGATATACAGACGCGGTTATTTGGGAAGTGCACGTGCGCGATTTCAGCAACAAAATCTCGCAAAGCCGGTATAAAGGCAAGTTTATGGCGTTCACGGAGCGCGGATTGAAGAATAGCGCGGGCATATCCGTCGGCGTGGATTATCTCCTCGATTTGGGCGTTACGCACGTTCATCTTATGCCTTCGTCCGATTATGCCACCGTTGACGAGGCAAATCCCGACAGCGGTTTCAACTGGGGCTACGATCCGAAGAATTACAACGTTCCCGAAGGCAGTTACAGCACGAACCCGTACGACGGCGAAGTCCGCGTGACGGAATTCAAAAAAATGGTTCAATCCTTGCACGAAGCAGGCTTGTCGGTGGTTATGGACGTCGTGTACAATCACACCTACGACGCAAACTCTAACTTCAACAAAATCGTTCCGTATTACTATTATCGCTACACTTCGAGCGGCGCAAACTCTTCGGCAAGCGGCTGTGGAAACGACACCGCAAGCGAGAGATATATGTTCCGTCGCTTTATGGTTGACAGTGTGAGTTACTGGATGAAGGAATACAAGGTTGACGGATTCAGATTCGACTTGATGGGACTGCACGACCTCGAAACCATGCGACAAATCGAGCAAGCGTTGCATCAGATCAATCCGAGCGCAATCATCTACGGCGAAGGGTGGTCGATGGGATCGACGGTTGACGGAAGCAAACAAGCCAACCAAACCAATATCAAAGAAATCAGCGCAACCAACGGCGCGGCAGGATCTGTGGCGTTGTTCAACGACGTTATCCGCGACGGACTGAAGGGCAGTGTGTTCAATTCCGCATCGCAAGGCTATATCAACGGTGCGGGCAAGAGCAATATCAACGCAGTCAAGTTCGGTATCAACGGTGCGTCGGGCGTTGGCGCAAGTTGGTCGGTCAAAAATTCCGCCGTCATCAACTATATGTCTTGTCACGATAATTTGTCCCTTTGGGACAAACTTGCGGTGGCAAATGCGCACGATACGCTTCAGACTCGCCTTGCAATGAACAGACTCGGAGCAACGATCGTTATGATGAGTTCGGGCACTCCGCTTATGCAGGCAGGAGAAGAGATGCTGCGCACCAAAAACGGTGACGAAAACAGTTTTAAATCGTCAGACGCCATCAACAATATCGATTGGGAATCCTTGACGCCAAACAGCGATCAGTATGCAATGATGCAGTACTACAAAGGCCTTATCGCATTGCGCAAGAGTTCGGATTTGTTCACTGCGTCCGCAGGCGTGGCACATATGTTCGACGTTGACTCTTCCACTGGATTTATGGCGGTAAAATACGACAATCACAGAGGAAATTACGCCTTGCTGATTCTCAATCCGACCTCGTCTGCCGTTTCGTATTCTCTCGACGGTGAGTGGCGTATGTACGCCGACGGAAGCACGGCAAGCGCGCAAGCCATATCCACGGTGAGCGGAACGATTCAAATCCCCGCATACAGCGCGATTGTTTTGCGTAAGTAATCTTGACAAATTTTGATTTGTGTATTGACAACTCGCGAATTTGATATATAATGGTTATAGATAATGTACATTTTGTATTACAAATGTATAATAATGAATGTATTGGGCTTATTGCTCGTGCAGATATAAGTTGAAAAATCAAAATGGAGGGTCTTATGAGAAAGAGACTATTTGTATCAGTTTTGGCATTAGTCCTCGTCATGGTGTTGTCCATCGCATGCCTCGTCGGTTGCGATAAGAGCAAAGGCGACAACAACGGAGACGACAACAAAGTCACCGTCAGTTGGAACTATGGCACGGAATTGCTGAAAGAAGAAAAAATCGAAAAGGGCAGTCTTGCAACGGAATGGACGCCTGAAATCGAAGGCAAAACCTTTATGGGTTGGTTCGCAGAGGCTTCTTTGACGCAACCTTTCGATTTCACTCAACCCATCAACGAAGACGTTGACATTTTTGCAGGCGTCCGTAGCGACAGTTACACCGCAGATGAAAACACTTGGTGTCTCATCGGTTCGGGCGCAGGTACGCTTAAAGACAGTGCTTGGAGCGAAGAGGCAGAAGTTGAAGAAAACTTCAAACTCACCAAAGTCGACGAAGCAAACGTCAACAAGTTCACGATCACCGTAACCCTTTACGAAGGCGACACATTCCAAATCCGCGTTATGGGTACCTGGACAGGTCAACACGGCGTCGGTTATCTTGACGGCTTCCAAGTGCTTGATCCCGCAGATGGTGATGTTCTCGGTGAAGTCAAGAATGCCGAAGGCGAAAGAGTGTTCTATGCAACTAAAGGTTTAGGCGATTCAAACAAGGGCTGGAACGCAATCGTTGCAAAGAGCGGTATCTACAAATTCACATTGCAAACGTTCCCGGGCAGCAGTGACTACGACGTTATTTATTGGGAAAGAACCGGTGACGCACCCGTCATTGAAAAGACTCATGAAATGTATGTTGTCGGTACGATGAACGAGTTCACGGTAGACGAAAACTATATCATGGACACCGACCAACTCCGTAAAGATTTCTCCCTTATCGTCAATATCACCGAAGAAATGTACGCAGATTGGACCAAAGAGGACCCAAACAATCCGTTTAACGGTGAAGCATGTGCCGCACTCAAAGTTAAGAACGAACTTAACAGTGCTTGGTACGGCGTAGAAGAGCAAACCGCAAACGAAGATAAGACTTGGACGTTGAAGGCTGCGGGACAAAACAATTTGTTCTTGAAAGCAGGTCAATACAAAGTCACTTACAGCGTTGACACAAACGAAGCAACCGTAACTCCGGTTGAAAAAGGTTATTATCTCGCAGGCAGACTTGGCGGCGAAGAGAATTGGAAGTGCGCGGCTGCATATCCGTTCACCAAAATCAACGATAATCAGTACGAAATTTACTACACCGTTACCGCAGCAGATCACGCAGATTGGATGAACGAAGATGCAGGTGTGGTGAAGGCTGCGTTCGGCTTTGGCGATTGCGATCCTGAATCCTGGTTCGGAAATGCGACCGACGGTGAAAACTTGATGCTGCCGACAGTCGGTCTTTACAGAATTCTCCTCACTCTCAGTGAAGAAGACGGTGCTGTTACCGGTCACGTGACCGCAGAAAAAGTCGTTGGATATTTCCTCGCCGGAACGATTCAAGGCGGCGACACTTGGCGTGCAGTGCTCGGCAACGAGATGACCAAAGTCGGTGACAACTACGAACTCGAATATACATTCGCAGACAAAGATTCAAATACATGGTGTGCTCCTGACTTTGCTGCAATCAAAGTTCTTGCTATCGCAGAAGACGGCACTCAAACTTGGTACGGCAATGCAACGGACGGTGAAAACGTTATGATCCCCGAAGCAGGCACGTATAAAATCACGTTGAGCAACAATGTCGTAACTGCAACCAAAAAGTAATTTTTGACCGAATAGCGTTACAAAAGCATACGGCGATAACATATCGTCGTATGCACTTTTGATTATTTATCGGAGGTTAATTCAATGAAAAAAACTATATTGGCTTTGATCATCGCCGTTTTGCTGTGCTCGCTTTGCATCGGCTTCGTCGCATGCGGAGATAACACCGATCCCGGCACGGGCGGCACGGGCGAACAGATCAAACTCACCGTTTGGGCTTCTCAAGAGGACCAAGCGTTGGTGAAAGAATTGTGCGGAAAATTCGCTCAAGCGAATTCTGACAAGAAATATAAATTCTACTATGGCATTCAAGGCGAAAACGACGCCGCCGACAAAGTGCTCAACGACACTACGACGGGTCCGGACGTATTTGCTTTTGCAAGCGACCAAATCAACAAACTTTATCAGGGCGGCGCATTGGCGGCAGTCCCGACCAAAATGAGTGAAACTTTGCGCAATGAGAACACCGCAGGCAGTATCGACGCGGCAACGTTGACCATCGGCGGAAAAGACAAATTGTACGCATTCCCCTCAACGGGCGACAACTGCTACTTCTTGTACTATGACAAGAGAGTCCTTTCCGAAGAAGACGTCAAGAGTTTCGATACGATTCTTGCCAAGGCAAACGCGGCAGGCAAGGAAGTTCATTTCAGACTTCACGATGACGGTTGGTATTTGAGCAGTTTCTTCTTTGCAGATCCCGATCTCAAATACACCGTAGAGTACGATGACAATATGCAAGAGAAGAACATTACGTTGAACTACAACACCAAAGGCGGTTTGAACGTAATGAAGGCGTTGCGCGAGTATTCAAAGAACGATTCTCTCAAAATGAACACCGACGACAGCAAGGTTATTGCGTCGTTCACACCGGACGCAAGCGGCAAAATCGCAGGATGCGCGGCTATTTCCGGAACTTGGAATGCAAATCAAATCAAGAGTTTGCTCGGCGACAATATGGGCGTTGCGATTCTTCCTCACGTGACCATTGCAGGCAAGAGCGTTCAACTCTCCGGCTTCATGGGATACAAACTCATCGGCGTCAACGGATTCAGCAGAAACGTTGCAGAATCCTTGAAACTTGCTCAATTCTTGACGAACGAACAATCTCAATTGCGTCGTTATGAGGTTCGCGGTTTCGGTCCTACCAACACGAACGTTGCAAATCTCGACGTTATCAAAAACGACAAAGTTATCAGCGTCGTTATGAAACAAGCGGCTCTCAACCGCACTCAAAAGGGCGTTCCGACGACCTATTGGACTCCTATGTCCGCTTTGGTCAAAGACTTGGCGAGCGGCACGGACGTTGACGACGCGACGTTGCAAGCGTTGCTTGACAATCTCGTAGAGCAAGTCAACAAATCGTCCAAATAAAATAGTTTACGCGAAATAAGGGGCGTGTTTTGCGCCCCTTGACGCGTTTTGTGTGGCAATAATAAAGGTATCGATAAGTATGACAGATTTGACTTATTATAAATTAACATTTTCCCAACGAATCGGATACAGACTCAAAAAGTTTTTCAAAGGCGTTCCGAGCGGCTTTAAGAATTTTTGGGTGAATCTCGGCAAGAAAATCGGCGGATTTTTCGTTGATTTAGGGCACGATATTCGTTCGTTTGCAAAGGGCTTTATCGACGGAGATTTGTTTACGAAAGGCTCGTACGCTTTGATGGGGCTCGGACACGTTTCTCGCGGTCAAATTGTAAAAGGCATATTGTATATGATTCTGGAAGGGGCGTTTATTGCGTTCCTTGCGTTGTTTGGCGGACAATATCTCGTCAAATTCTTCCAGCATTTCTTCACCACGGGTTCAATCGGAACGATCGGAACTCATTACGAAGATGTCTGGAACGAGGAATTGGGAGATTTCGTCGAAACGAAAGTGGCAGGCGACAATTCCTTCCATATCATTCTCTACGGAGTGCTGACAATATGTCTCGTTTTTATGTTCTTGTTCATTTACTTTAAGTCCGTCAGGGAGAGCATCGAACTCGAACAAGAAAAGATAATCGGCAAAAAGCCCCCGCAATTCAAAAAAGAAGCAGGGCAGTTCCTTGACGGCAAATTCCATACAACGTTGCTGTCGTTACCGTTGCTCGGGTTGTTTTTGTTCACCGTAGTTCCGTTGATTACGATGATTCTTATCGCGTTCACGGATTACGACGCAGGACACGAAGTGCCCGAACATTTGTTCAGTTGGGTCGGATTCAAAAACTTCGTCGACATGTTGAGTTCGTCGTCGAATTTGGGTATGACTTTCTGGCGAGTGCTCGGTTGGACGTTGATTTGGGCGTTCTTTGCGACGTTTACCAACTATTTCGTGGGTATGTTGCTTGCTATGCTCATCAACAGAAAAGGAATCAAATTGAAAAAACTTTATCGCACGCTGTTCGTTGCGACGATTGCCGTTCCTCAATTCGTTTCCTTGCTCATCGTATCCAAAATGTTAGACCCCGACGGCGGTATCATTACGCAAGTGGTTGAAAAACTGTTCAATTACAAATTGCAGTTCGGTATGGATATCACTCAAACCAGAATATTAATTATCATTGCCAATATGTGGATAGGCGTTCCTTATTCTATGCTTATGTGCAGCGGTATTTTGATGAATATTCCTTCGGATTTGTACGAATCGGCAAAAATCGACGGTTCGGGCCCCGTGAGAACGTTCTTCAAAATTACGTTGCCGTATATGCTTTTCGTTACGGGACCGTATCTTATCACGACGTTTATCGGCAATATAAACAACTTCAACGTTATATATTTGCTTTCGGGAGGCAATCCCGGAGACATTTTGCTCTATACGGACGGAGCAAAGGGCACGGACTTGCTCATCACCTGGCTGTACAAGTTGTCGCTCGGCGTAGACAGAAACTACAAACTCGCCTCCGTCATAGGCATTTTGGTGTTCATAATATCAGCGGTATTTTCGCTTATTGTTTACAATAGGTCGTCTGCAGTGAAGAAGGAGGATGATTTCCAATGACAAATAATGATGGAAACGTCGAAAACAACGTTGCAACGACAAACTGGGCAGAAATAGATCGTCTCGAAGCAGAGATCGAGCAGTCAAAAAAGCCCGTAAAGAAAAAAAGACATAGAAGTATGAAATTGCGCCGTATTTTCGGCGATACGACGGGACAAATCGTGCTGACCATCCTTGCAATCATATGGATAATCCCGCTGCTGTATTTGTTCATTCAGTCCTTCAGGGCAGAGCCGGGCGCGTGGAGTCCCACGTTTTTCCCGCAACAATGGACGTTTGACAACTACATAAGACTGTTCAAGGAAACGAAATTTTTGCGCTGGTACGGCAATACATTGCTCGTTTCGGTATGCAGTTGCGCAATCACGACGCTGTTTGTTCTGGCAGTCAGTTATGCGTTTAGCCGAATCAAATTCAAGGCTCGCAAACCGCTTATGAACGTTATGCTCGTGCTCGGTATGTTCCCCGGCTTTATGAGTATGACGGCGGTTTATTTCCTGCTGAAGATTTTGCTTCCCGATCACTATCAGTCCTTGTTGAGTCTGATCATCGTTTATTCTGCAGGCGCGGCGTTGTCGTATTATATCGCAAAGGGCTTTTTCGACACCGTTCCCAAAGCGTTGGACGAAGCGGCAAGAATCGACGGCGCAAATCGTATGCAGGTTTTCTTCAAGGTTATATTGCCTTTGAGCAAACCGATCATCATCTATACGATACTGACGAGTTTTATCGCTCCGTGGTGCGACTACATTTTCGTTTCGTTCATTATGTCGGGCGTCCCCGACATCGGAATGTACACCGTGTCGCTCGGTATGTATAAGATGCTCGAAAGAGAACAAATAAATCAGTACTTTACAACGTTCTGCGCGGCGGCGGTTATCGTCGCTACTCCCATCACCGCGTTGTTTATGGGATTGCAGAAATACTACGTTGCCGGCGTAACCGGCGGAGCAGTGAAAGGTTGATATGAAAAAAAGATTGTTTGCCGTCACTTGCATCGTTGCGTTGCTTGCCGTCTTGTGCCTCGGCATAGTCGGCTGTGACAAAACGCCTGCCGATCAAGACGATACGGAAAATTACCAATTGAATATCATAGACGATAATTATCGCAATTGGTACGAGATTTTCGTATACAGTTTTTTTGACACCAACAACGACGGAATAGGAGATTTGAAGGGCGTAACGCAAAAACTCGATTACGTCAAGGATATGGGATTCAACGGCATCTGGCTGATGCCGATTCACCCGTCGCCGACTTATCACAAATACGACGTCAAAGACTATTATGCAATCGACGACGTATACGGAACGCTTGAGGATTTCGACACTTTGATAGAACAAGCGCACGCTCGCGGAATAAAAGTTATCATTGACCTCGTATTCAATCATACCTCATCCGATCATCCGTGGTTTTTGCAAGCGTGCGACTATATACGCAAAAACGGAAAACCGGGCGGACAGTACGGCGACTTTTACAATTTCAACACGAAGGAATTGAGCGGTTACAGCAAGGTTTCGGGAACGAACTATTATTATGAAGCGCGCTTTTGGTCGGGTATGCCCGATTTGAATCTGAACAGTCAGTCCGTAAAGTCGGAGATGACCAAGATTATGAAATATTGGCTCGAAGACCACAAAGTTGACGGTTTCAGACTCGATGCCGTAACCAGTTATTATACCGGCAATCTCGACAAAAACGTATCGTTCCTCAGTTGGCTCAACACCACGGCGAAATCAATCAAGAGCGATTGCTATATCGTCGGTGAAGCGTGGGAAGGCAACGACGTGCAGATCAACAACTATTACAAGAGCGGTTGCGACGGTTTCTTCTTGTTTACGGGGGCAACCGGCACGGGCAAAATCGCGTCTTTCGTCAAACAACAAAACGCCACGGGATTTGCCTCTTGGGTGGATGAGTTGCAATCAACCTATACTACGGGCATTCTTGCGCCGTTTTTGGGCAATCACGATACGATGCGACCGGGTTCGTTTATGCCCGACGAACTGTCGCTAAAAATGGCGGCGGGATTGTTGTCGGTTATGAACGGAAGCGTATTCGTCTATTACGGCGAGGAAATCGGAATGATAAGCAAAGAAGGCAATAGTTCCGATCCCCACAAGCGTATCGCAATGAATTGGGAGGAAGGCGTTTATCCGGGTTGGTGTTACACGACTCCCGAAAAGATCAAAATCGATTCGTCTTATTATGCGTATCCGTCCGTAAAGGAACAGCAGGAGGACAAAAACAGCGTTTTGTCGTATTACAAGAAGGCTATGTTGCTCAGAAACTGCTATCCGTCAATTGCGAGGGGTACGATCGAAGTGATTGACACCGACGCCGAAGATACTGTGTGCGTGCTCAAAAAAACTTATTTGGACGAAACGATCACGATCGTTATAAACCTGTCGCGTTCGTCCGACGAAAGCGTCACGCTCGGCAATATGACTATGGTGGGATATCTCACTGCAAAAGAGAATACGAAACCCGTGTTCGACAAGAACAACGGCGTGGCAACTTTGCCGCCTTGCTCTATTGCAATTTACAAAAATTCGGCAGACTTAAACAAGTAATCTTGTTCCGGCATAATTGCAAAAAATAAGAGGAGATTATTATGGCAAATCTTTCATTGAAACACATATACAAGGTCTATGACGGCAACGTGAAGGCAGTCAACGACTTTTGTATGGATATAGCCGACAAAGAGTTTATCGTGTTCGTCGGGCCGTCGGGATGCGGAAAATCCACGACGTTAAGAATGATTGCGGGGCTCGAAGATATCACGGCGGGCGAGTTGTATATCGACGACGAACTCGTAAACGATTACGAACCGAAGGATAGAAATATCGCAATGGTTTTCCAAAACTATGCGCTTTATCCTCATATGAGCGTCTACGACAATATGGCGTTCAGCCTTAAGATTGCAAAAATGAGCAACGATCAGATTCACGAAAAGGTCATGGAAGCGGCAAATATCCTTGGCATAACGGAGTATCTCGATCGCAAGCCGAAGGCGCTCTCTGGCGGTCAACGCCAGCGCGTCGCACTCGGAAGAGCCATCGTGCGCAATCCGAAAGTCTTCTTGCTCGACGAACCTTTGAGCAACCTTGACGCAAAATTGCGCGCGGCGATGAGAACGGAAATCACGAGATTGCACAAACGTCTGCAAACCACGTTCATTTACGTCACCCACGACCAAGTGGAAGCAATGACGATGGGCACGCGAATCGTCGTTATGAAAAACGGCTTCATCCAACAAATCGACACGCCGCAAAACTTATACAAATACCCGAAAAACGTTTTCGTTGCAGGCTTTATCGGCACTCCGCAAATGAACTTTTTTGATGCAACGATATTGAAAGAAGGCAACGACGTTCGTTTTGATTTGGAATGCGGCACGAGCATACAAACAGTTTATTCGCAAGTCAACAAGATTTTGGTCAAGTATATGAACGGCGAGCACAAGGTTATCGTAGGCGTCAGACCCGACGATATCAGGCTTGCATCCGCCACGACGGAAGGAGAGAATTGGGCAAAAGTCAAAGCGGTTGTCGGCGTCGTCGAAGCGCTCGGAAGCGAAACGTTGCTTTATTGCAACTTCAATCTGAATGACGACAACGACAAAAAGGGTGCGTTTACCGTGAAAGTCGCAGGCGAGTGCTTGTTGCAACCGGGAGACGTTATCGACGTTGCGATCAACAAGCAAAACATGCACGTCTTTGACAAAGAAACCGAGTTGAGCCTTAAAACGCGTATTCCGCAAGAGAACGTTTTGGATGCAGAAATAAATGGCTCTGCATTGACGTTTGCGTCGCAAATGTTGACTTTGCCGAGTGCAATACTCAATCAAGTCGTTGACGGAAAATACGAATTGACCGTTCCGAGCGACGCGGTAACCCTCGGCGAAGGAAGTTGCAAAGGAAAGATCGTTGAAAAAGAAGAGATAGAAGGCAGAACCCTTTACCAACTCGACGTAGACCAAAAAACGTTCTTCGTATATACGGATGCCGACGGCTTTGCTGTCGGTGATGACGTGTGCTTTGATATAGACGCCAAAAAGATTGCACTGAAAGGCGAAAGAGAAGTAATTGCTCTCAACACCGTAAACGAACTTGACGGCTCTTTCATCAAGATCAAAGAGAAAAACGAGGCAGGCAAGAAGCAATACAACTTCTACATAGATCTCAAAGGAATCCGTATAAAATCCAACGATTACGTTTCATCCAAGTTGTTTGCTTGCAAAGGAACTAAGATCTTCAAAACGTCTTTATCGTATATCTTTGATCGAAATGCGTTCGTGGATTCCGACCAAATCGGCGAGAATATTGCCGAGATCAACGGAAGAATCGAAGAGGTTTACGACTACGGCAAAGAAGTGTTTGCAAAAGTATCGCTTCAATCGGGCGATTGCCTTATAGCACCGATTCCGTCGGCTCAAGCAAGCGGCGATATCGTATTACGCATCGATTTGAACAAGTTGTCGGTGAAAGACAAGGATATCGATATCATCATTATGTAAAAACGCGGTCAATCGTCGCATAAGCGACGTCGTTCCGCTTTCAGCAATCGTTACAAAAACGTCGGGATTTTTCTCGGCGTTTATTTTATAACCGAGTCAAAGATTAGCCAAAGCATTGATTATGTTTCGGTGACAGGGTTCGGCAACGTTGTTGCCCCGTGCAAAGCACGGAAATCCCTCGAAATGGCATCAAAAAAACTATTCGGATCGGGTTATTTGTGGCGGAGCAGTAGTAACATAAATCGAATTCTAATCGTTTTCAGAGATACGTTGCATAACTGATCTATTTATAATAGACATATTTTCTTTGCTGATATTTGTTATTCTAATTAAATTATTGAATTGAATAAACCCGCATTCTTGTAGTAATTTTCCAATGAATTCATCAGCAAAAGATGAGGCTATATTGTTGTTTACTATTTTTTTCATCCCCCACATCCCATTGCCCTGTCCAATTTTAGGGTCTCGGGTTGTATTTTCTTTCATATGTCAAAACGTCATTTAATCGCTTCCCATAATGATTACAAAGGAATAGAGCGCATTCTTGGACTAAATCATAACCGTCGCTAAACGTGTGGTTAATATCGCTTTTACGCCTTATATCAACACATAGGTCTGCATATATCTTTTGCATTCTGCTATCCATATAACCAATAAGAAAGCGTGTTTCATACATAGCCAACTGTTCTGCCATTGCAAGAACGTTGTTTTTAGAGATTGTTTCTTTGAAAACGTCATAATTTTCAATGCGTTTTTTCATTTTTATATACGCTCCGAGTTTTATTTGCCTTTCGGCAATAAGACGGCGCAGCACCGAGAAAACTCAAAAACGTATCTCTGCAAATCACAAGATGCCTATGTCAACGACCAGCGTAAATTATTGCGCTTTACAATAAAACAGCCCATATCGAACAAGCAATAATTTTGCCGTTGATATAGGCTTTTCTCTGTGCTAAACCGCTTCGCCGAAAGCCAAATACACACTCGGAGCGGGGTAAAAGCATCACTTTTTCTATAAGGAGAGCTATCCATTCTGCTTGACTTTCAAGTTGAAACCTAAAAACTCCAATTAAAATGAAACACTCAACGGAATGTGCTGCAGTTAGTAATATAAAAAACAATAAACGAGAGTTCATTCATTATTTCTTGATTTTTTATGTATGTATGTTATAATAGTTGTGGTCTAACAAATTTATCTTCATTGTGTTTCGCAATGGGTGTTTAATGGTTAGTACTTAATATTGTTGCTAATCCACTTGTTTATAAATCTATATACAGATGCAAAAGTAAGAATTTGTTAGACCAATAATTTTAATTTGGGTTACTATGAGCGATTTTTCCGACAGCTTCTTGCAAATCAAAACAAATCAACAATTGGCAGATTTCTTAGGAATTAAAATAGGCACTTTATTATTTTATTGTCAATACTCAACTCCTAGTAATGCATATATAACATTTAACATTTCAAAAAAGAATGGTTGTTTACGTTTAATATCTGCTCCAAACAAACAATTAAAACACATTCAAACTGTACTATCAAAAGTCTTAAATGAGTTTTATGTTCCAAAGAAAACTGCTCATGGATTTATAAAACAACGTAGTATTATAACTAATGCTGAAATTCATACAAACAAGAGATGTATGCTCAACATTGATATAAAAGATTTTTTTGGTTCAATACATATTGGGAGAGTAATTGGGCTTTTTAAATCAATGCCGTTTTTATTTAACAAGACTATTGCAACAAGTCTAGCCCAGTTAGTTTGTTATAAGAATCATCTTCCACAGGGCGCGCCCACTTCACCTGTGATATCAAATTTAATTTGTAGAAAACTGGACAATGACCTAATAATGCTCGCAAGCAAACATAAGGTTCTATGTACTAGGTATTGTGATGATATCACTTTTTCGACAAAAGCGCGCATTTTGCCACCTCAAATCGCAAAAAAATTGGACGATGGAAAAGTTATCCTTGGAGATGAATTAAGACTTGTTTTTTCAAACAATAAGTTCGTGATTAATGAAGAAAAAACCAGATGTCAGTTCTTTTTTAATAGGCAAATGGTAACAGGACTTATTGTAAATGAAAAAGTAAATATCCCAAGGAAAAAATACAAACACATTCGTGCTATTATGCATTATACATATAATTATGGAGAAGATGCTGGGGCAACTAAAAATAATTTTATAAAGAAAGATGGTACTCCAGATACCGAGCGATTTATGAATTGTTTAAAAGGTAACATTGAGTATCTGAAAATGGTTTTATCAGTTGATGATCTAAGATATCGTAGAATTGCAACTCAATTTAACGAACTAAATGGAGAGGTCGTTTTCCCTATTCCTGATTCTTTTGAAACAAAAATTAAGAATTATATATTCATCATCGAACAAATCGGCAAAGAACCAAAGTCGCAAGGAACCGCATTTCTTGTAAAAGGTCTAGGCCTTGTTACTTGTTTACATAACATTTGCAGCATAGCAAAACCGCTTTCAGACGATAAATTAGCAGAAATAGTCGAAAACAATGTAAAGGTTTTCCATCCCGATTACCCCGACACATTTGAAATAGTAAGCTTTAAATACTCTGACTTTAACCAAGACTTACTCATTTTAAACACTTACAAACATAAAGAATGCGGCTTTGAATTGGCTTCTCAATATCATTCTTATTATAGTTTAACGAAGGAAAGATGCACCGCTGTAGGCTATCCTGATTATAGTGAAACTAGTACTGCAACTGTTTTAAGGGATGTTAAGATAACAACAAAGCGTAAATCATGCGAACAATGGCTATACGATGTGAATGCAAGGCTTTCATATGGTGCAAGTGGCGGACCTGTTTTTAACGCTAATAATGAAGTAATTGGGTACATTGACCGTGGCAACAAAATGGGCGAAAATGAAGAAAATAATAATTCGATTTGTTTAATTGATACACGCATTTTTGAACGGCTTGAAAAAAAAAGCATAGTCGTTTTTTGCAATTCACCACTTATTTAGGATAGGCCGAAACGTTTTAAATGCAAATATAGTTGCGGTTGAATATGTTAACGGCTAAAGCCATTTGAACGAAAACTAGTATGATAATAAAAAAGAGTTGAATTTCGGTAGGTTTAACTCAATATGATGTGCGCGCATAAATGTCGCCGCTATTTTTCCGTGTCGTTGATATATTTGCTGACTTATGCGACGATAACCACCACGAAGGGCAAATAGAAAGAGAAATTGTGTATGTGATATACAAAATTACATGTTTAAATCTTTTTTTCGACAGAATACAAGGATGGTTTTGCACTTAAAAGACTTGACTTTTATATCGATTCTCGGCTAAAATACGATTGTATCGAATTTTGGTCAAAACAGAGGTGCATATGAATTATATTAAAAGAGATATGGAAAATCTTATTGCCGAACTGGCAAAAGAGTATTCTTGTATTTTGATCACCGGACCGCGACAAGTCGGGAAAAGCACGATGCTTGAACACATAGACGAGAAAAGAAATAGGGTTACGCTTGACGATTTACAAGAAAGAAACCTTGCAAGAACGGATCCGGAAATGTTTCTTAAATTGCACAAGGCTCCCGTATTGATTGATGAAGTGCAGTACGCACCCGAACTGTTTTCGTATATTAAAATTGCAATCGACAACGGGGCTGCTCCCGGTAGTTATTGGCTTACGGGCTCTCAAAGTTACAGGTTGATGTCGCTTGCAAAAGAAAGTCTAGCGGGAAGAATCGCTATACTCAATTTGACGTCTTTATCTCAACACGAATTGTATGGTGATGGTTCTCTCGTTCCGTTTGATATTCAACTCGACAACATTCAGGCAAGAGCGGAGCAATATAAGTCCGCAGACCTTGAGAGTATTTTTCAAAGAATTTGGGACGGAGGATTGCCGGGCTTAGCAAGCGGGAAATTTACAAACAGAGATATTTATTATTCGAGTTATCTGCAAACGTATATATCGCGAGACGTAAAAGAAGAAACGGTTGTAAAAGACGATGTGAAGTTTGTGGATTTCATACGTGCCGTTGCTTGCAGAATCGGGCAAGAATTGAATATCCACTCGGTTGCCCTTGACGTCGATATAAGCGACGATACGGCGAAGAGATGGTTAGGGTTACTTGAAAAATCCGAAGTTGTGTATTTTTTGCATCCGTATTCCAACAATCTCTTAAAAAGGGTGGTAAAAACGCCTAAAGTATACTTTTTTGACACGGGGCTTGTATGTTATCTTACAAGATATTCAAATGCCGAAATTCTGCAAAACAGTGCAATTAATGGTGCTATTTTAGAAAACTATATAGTTAATGAAATCAGAAAATCATATTTGAATGTAGGCAAAGAACCGTTTATGTACTATTACAGGGATAAAGAACAAAGAGAAATAGATTTAATTCTCGAATCCAATGGAGAATTGCATCTGATTGAAATTAAAAAGTCGAGTAATCCTACGCCGTCGATGATAAAGAATTTCGACATTCTGAAAAAATCAAACGTTAAGGTTAGACAGGGTGCAATTATATGTATGAAAGAAAATATCTCTGCACTTGACAAAAATACTTTGGTTATCCCTGTATGGTGTATTTGAATCTGTTGCAAGTGATTTTTTTATATGAAGTTGCAAAAAAAGGACTACGAGAATAATATCTATACGATAACGTGATAATGCGCCTACTAAATTTTTATCACAAATCATTTCGGCAAAAGGCCGCAAATCATTTCATTATTTTTTAGTCGTGTTATATATAAACCGAAGTCTCGGTTTATCTTTTATGTAAGTCTCACTCCCACCATCTTTGTAGTACGAAAAAGCTACAAAACAGAAAAAGCACAAGATATAGTAGTCTTGTGCTTTTTGTTGTCTATATATTGTGTTTTTGAAGTCGAGCGAAATCTTTGAATTTAACAGCTGCATTTCGGCACTTTTCCATAAAAACAGGACTTGAACTGACGACATTGCAATCAAAGGGGAAAGAGATGTGCGAAAAACATTAAAAATAAGACAAAAAAGCCTTCAAATAATAGTGTAAAGTCGGTAGTGAGATTGGAACTACAGACTTTTTATTATAAAGGTGAATTATACTTTCAAGTGAACACCTAAACAAAAAAACAGTTCATACGAATCTTTGGTATAATTAGTTTACCACAAAAAATATATCCCAAGGAGAATCCGTATGAACTACTCTCATCTTAGCATAGAAGAACGCTGTTGTATACGAGAATATTATAAATCCGGCAAAAGTTTTCGCGAGATTGCAAAACTTATCGGTAGAAATGTCAGTACTGTATCCAGAGAGTTGAACCGCAACTTCACTCATATGTATGACGTGCCTACATATTATCCGCATACCGCACAGAAAAAGTACAAGTATCGAAGAAGATTCTGTCATCGCGGTATGTTTGGGAACGAGGAACTCGTTAACTACATAGAAGATAAACTTCTGCTAACTTGGTCTCCTGAACAAATTGCAAATACTCCTTGCGAATTAGACGGTCCTTCGTTCAAAACAATATATCGTTGGCTATATGAGGGATACCTCTTACACGGAAACGTAAAAGTGTTAAGAAAGAAAGGCAAAACACGAAAAAGGCTCGGAAACGGTGGAAAATTTACAACCGGAAAGAGTATTAGGAAAAGAGATAAGTCCGTATATAGGCGCAAAGAAGTCGGGCACTGGGAAGTAGATACGGTGGTAAGCGGGATAGGCAAAAGTAAAGCCTGTTTTGCAATGCTTGCAGAACGTAAAACGAGATATTACATAGCCGTATGGATGCCGAATAGAAAAGCAGATACAATGGAAAATGCAATAGTTAAGGCATTATCTCATTTGCCAAACGAAATGGTGAAAAGCATAACTTGTGACAGGGGCAGCGAATTTGCGAACTGGCGAAACATAGAGGAAAGACTAAACTGCGAGATGTATTTTGCAGATCCGTATTGTGCGTGGCAAAAAGGCACAAACGAAAACAGCAACGGACTCTTGAGAGAATTCTACCCTAAGGGAAGAAAGCTCTCAAGAGTTAGTGAAAAGACGCTAAAAAAGAATCTGGCGTTAATTAACGCCAGACCTAAAAAGATACTAAACTACCAAACACCAACAGATTTGTTTGAACAAGAATTAAACAAAGTGTTGCACTTGGTTTGACAAATCACCTAAAGCAATTTAGCAAAAAAATTTGACAATTTTATTTTTATGTGTTAGTATTGTCGCAAGAGGATGTAGTTAAGAGCTTCATCTTTAACTACAAAAATGGGAATGTTTAAGAGACATATCCCATTTTTTTATTGTTTTTACATTATAATTTATTGTTTTTATATTATAAATAGTATATACTCAAATAAATAAAATTAAGTGAAAGTAATACTATGGAAAAATTTGATTATTTTATTGAAGCATTTAAGAAATATATTGTACCTCGCCTTCCGATTTCCGATGAAATAGAGATTCGCTCTATTTCACCCGCATCGATGGGTGGTGACAAGAACGAGCTAATAGATATGGCTTTTAATAATGAAGAAATACTATTTTTAGTAGATAGAGACGTCGAAGATAATTTTCGGTGTGTGGCATGCAAGTTGTCAAAGGAAGTGACGAGTATTTCAATTAGAGAAATTTTTCCCATCTATAAAAAAATGCGAAGATTATACAGTGGATTGAAGCTGGGGATGATAGAATGTACTGAATTTGAGCAGGTGTTTCAAGATGTATATCAATCTGTAGTTTGTAATAATTTATTTCAAGGTACTAAAAATATTCAAGCTATTTGTGGCTTAATAAACGAGATAAATCGTTGGTCTAATAAAAAGTATGAAGGGAAAGATGTATCTTTAATATTTATTATAAATCAAAATGAAGATGTATTAAATGCAGTTAGTGAGTATACCAATTTCTTAAAAAATCCGGCTAGTGCTGTGATTTCAGATAAAGATGTAGCTGTTGAGTTTTCTTTGAACGGCTATAAGATGGTTAATTTTAGCGAATTGGATCTAAGTAGCTATGTTAAAAGTAGCAAAAGAGTAGATTTTGTTCCACACAATCTAGTTCCTTTATCGAAGTATTGTGGTGGTAATAAAGTAGGAATAGTTTTATCGGATAATAAGGATTTATTATTCATTAATAATAGAGAAATAGCATTCGCAAAAAGAAGTGGGGAATGGACGTCGTTTAATTGGAATTCTTTTTGTGAGATCATGTATTCTTTTTCTAAGAAAATGGATCTGCAATTAATTCGACAAATCTTTTTATGTTGTATTAACGTTTCGTTCTCGCATGTTGGTGGTGGTATAGTTATAGTGGATGATGATCTTGAAAAGAATAATTTAAAGAAATATGTCGATAAATACGATTTGCTTAATCATCGCTTTAGAAAAAACATGAAAGAAATAGATGCTGTAAAAATGGAAAGGCATATTGTTTTAAAAAAATTAATTAATGAAAGAAATTTTAAAGAAATTAATGAAACAGAACGGACGGAGTATTTAGGTATTGATGGTGCTACAATAATTAATACCGAAGGTCGAATCTTAGCAGTTGGAGCAATCCTTAATGGAGTCAGTGAGTCAAGTAGTGGAGCAAGAACCGCTGCTTTAAAAGGAATTACAAATGTAGAAAAAAATCACTGTATCGCTATAAAAATTTCAGAAGATGGATATATTGCAGTATATAAGAATGGAGAACAAATACTTCGTATTAGCTGAGTATAGTTTCTTTAAATTCAGAATATACTTGTAATACAATATATTGATGGAAGTAGCTAAGACCTGCTTCCGAAGGCGTCCCGGGACGCCTTTTTTAATATTTTTTTATAAATGCTGATAAAAATACTTTCCGTATTCAAGATAAAATTTTAACACAAGGTAAGCGCCTCGCAAATAGCGAGGCGCTTATCGTTATGTAGCATCGTTATACGCTTGCTGAGTTCCAAAATAAATACTGGAACCGCGCTTTTTAAATACTTGAAAATTACCGGTCGGTTTAAAGCCATTGCGCTTTTTAGCATTGTAGGATTTCAATGCAGCTGTGCTGCTTGAAAAATTTACTATTACGGTACATATAACGTCGCTACACTTAAGGGAGCAAAAATCATTGCTACCGACATTCCTCAAGATAGTGATACAAAAATTGAGGTATATGAAAACAAGTTGCCGTACGTTCGAATTTACAATCAGTTCTTATGATACGAGAAATACAAAACTTATAATTTTTATATTCTCATGTTTCTACAATTCTCAAAAATGAATTGTAGAAACAGAATATCAATTATTAGGAAAAACTAACTAGCGATAACGCATTTCAAAACTGCTCATACATGACAAAGCTTGTTTTTGCGGACAATAGCGTATTGAATGAAATTGGAAATGGAGCATTTTATAATTGTGGAAGTTTAAAATCGATATCAATACCTAATGAGGTTACAGCAATTGGTGCTAATACTTTTGAGAATTGTTATTCGCTTAGTTATGTTATCTTTAAAGGGAAAGAAAATTTGAGGACGAAAACGTTTCGCAATCGCTCCAAAATGACGATAATAACTATACATATTAAATTTCCAAAAGTCCTCTAAACAGAGGATATTTGTATGCTTTTATAACACCGGTTCACGTTTTTATTTCGTTTGCTAATATAGCGAAATAAATCTTCGTAAATAGTATTCTTTCAATAGTCGATTGCTTCAAATCTATTACAATAACGATTCTATCTAAAATAATTATAAGGGATATATCCACAAACGGCTATGAAGTAAAGTAAAAAGAAAAGTCATCTTTAAGAATTAGTAACTTGAATACCTTTACAAATTAGATAGAATTAGATAGAATATTAAAAAAGGCTATTTAAAGTTTACAAATCATAATTTTACTTTTGGAGAATAAAAAGATGTTATTGACTTGGCAAGATTTTGAGAATACATGCGAGAATAATACAGTTGATTTTGAACATTTATGTCGAATCTTCTTTAAATATCATTATGTCAAGGATGCAACTGTTATTCTTAATCAAAAAGCCAATAACCCGGGGATTGAAACAGAGCCCATATTAATTGATGGTAAAAGAGTTGGGTTTCAAGCAAAATATTTTTCTAACAATGTCGATTATACTGATATTTTTGATTCTGCCCAAAAGGTGGTGAAGTATTATGGTGGTAAGATTGACAAAGTTGTTTTATTTTGCAATAAAGATGTTTCTATAGATGCGAAGGGTTATAAAAATACGGTTTCGCTACTTTCTGATAATAATATAGAAATTGAATCTTGTTGCAACAATAGCATTTTAGATACGATAAACACTATTAGTGAATATGCGCCCATAAAATGTCTGTTTTTCAACAAATTGAATCTTAGCGACGAATGGTTCAAAGAAAAATTGGATCGTTCATTAAAGGAATTAGAACCAAGGTACACGCCCGGCCTTCATGTTAATGAGTTCAAATCCCAAAAACATTTTGATATTCTATATAGAAATGAACAGATTCTTCAATATTTGCAAGCTCTAATAGGCGATGCAAAGAAAGAGCTTAAATTAAATGAACAGGTATTGTTTAAGGAAAGATTAGAGAAAATTATAGACAGTTTGGTTATTCCGGACAGGCATGATTATGGGGAAATTTTGTCATGGTATGAGCAATTCACATCGGTTGAAAATGAAATTAATCAAGCGATAGGAAAATTAGAAAATAGGATTGTTCAAATAGATAGTACTGATGAGCGAAGAAAAGTTTATAATGAATTAAATCAACTAAAAAGACTACTTGCAATTATTCGAAAATTTGATTTAGCAAACGACGAGCATTTTAGATATATCAATAATAATGTTTTAATTGTTGAGGGTAATGCTGGAAATGGTAAATCGCATTTGCTAGGTTATGAAGCGGAGGTTCACGGGATTTCAAATAAATATAGGTCGGTGCTATTGCTAGGTCAAAAATTTATTTGTGAAAAAACGCCTCAAGAACAGATTATGCAGATACTGGATTTAGATTCAAATTTCCATGATTTTCTTTTGGCGTGTGAAGCGAAAGGCGAGTTGGACGGTGGTATTACGGTTATAATGATAGATGCTGTCAATGAGTGTGAAAAATATGGAATTTGGAAGCGGTATATAAATGATATTATTGAAGAAGTGACAGGTCTAAAATTTGTACGCTTGGTATGCTCGATTAGAACGACTTACAAAGAGTACTTCTTTACACATAGAATTCAAGAAGCAATTGAACAACATACGATATCTTTAGTAGAGGTGACTGGATTTAGGAATAATTTATTAGAAGCAGTTCCTTTGTTTTTTAATTATTATAAAATCCCTATAACTACAGCCGCTTTCTTTGAATTAGAATTTGAGAATCCTTTATTTTTACAAACGTATTGTGAGGCATATAGTGAAGGCATTGGCATAGGGAGCCGCGGAATATTTGCTCTATATAATGCTTACATGGAAAAAGAAGAAAATAAGGTAAGAGATTTGTATTGTATTACAAACGGTATTCCGTTTGCTAGAAAGATTATGGAGAAAATTGGCAAATATTTATTTGATAACAATACGAATCGTATGCCGTTAATCTCGCTATATAGCGTGTGTAATAGTATTCCCGAATGCGACAAATTTATTGACTCTTTTTTGAAAGCCAAAGTTTTAGTGCAATATAATTATGACAACGAGGAGTACATATATATCAATTATGAGCGTTTTGCAGATTATATAGTGGCTAAGCACATTTTGGACAATACAAATAATTATGATGAATTATGTGTTTGGATTCAACAAAACTTATTAGTAACAAATGAAAATGGTGTTTTTGTTAGAAGTTATGTTGAGGGACAGTTTGTGGCGTTATCGGTATTGGTTTATGAAAAATATAATAAAGAGATAATTGATTGTTTAAGAGTTTTACCCGACACAAATGTATTAAGTTTGTATTTGCGTAATTGTATCGTAACCGAGTATTTAGATGCCTATCAATATAGAGCGGATAAGGATATTGATGCAGATAATTTCTATAATGTTGTAGCTCCTTACATACAGTCAGTTGATTCGGAAATAAAACATTTAGATATATTAATAGGACTGGCAGGCAGAAATTGTTCTTTGAATATTAATGAAACGACTAAATTCTTGATGAAAATGCCACTCAAAGTTCGAGATTATACTTGGACTATTTATATAAACGATAAATACACTCAAGGTGAGAGAGTTTTCAATACTGTCCAATACTTTTTGAATGCTAATATGGGACATGTAACGCATAATGAACGGTTGTTGTACGGTCAGTTATTAACATGGTTTTTGTCTTCGTCTAATCGAGAGTTAAGGGATAAGGGGTCTCGTGCCCTGATACGTTTAATAAAAAACGACATATTGGCAATATACAAATTATTAAGTATTTTTTCAGAAGTAAATGATCCGTACATTATTTCAAGATTATACGGATGTGCTTATGGTGCTCTTTTGCAAACCGATGAAAGAATGCTAAATGTTGACGAACTGTCATTATTATGTAGAGAAATATATGAATTAGTTTTTAATCAAGAGATAGTTTTCCCCGATATAATGCTGCGTGATTATGCTTTAAACATTATAGAGTTTTGTAATACGAAACAGGTTAAACTTGATTTTGAAATAGAGAGCTGTCGTCCGCCATATAAAAGTTTTGAAATACCATCAGTAGATTCCGAAGAGTTAGAGAAGAAGTACCATAAGCGTGACGACAATTGGCTTGGAACATCAGCAATAAAGTATTCCATGATGCCAGATCATAAGATTACAGGTTTTCCTTATGTATATGGCGATTTCGGACGTTACGTTTTTCAATCTGCTTTAAACGGTTTTAAAAATGTGAATATTGAATGTGCTTTTAAATATGCATACAGTTATATTGTAAACGAATTGGGATATGACAACGACTTATTTTCAGAATATGACAAGCATATAGGCTATGGTAGAGGACGGAACAACTGCTATATTGAGCGTATTGGCAAAAAATACGAATGGATAGCTATGTACCATGTGTTGGCACTAGTGTCAGATTCATGCGAGTTAAATGATGAGTATTATAATGTGTGCAAGACTTATAAAGGTACTTGGTCGCCATATATAAGAGATTTCGATCCAACTCTAACTATTTCTAATGATAATCATCCGTATAAAGGCTTGGGGGTTAAAATCAATAGGAAAGAGTACAACAATTGGCAATTGTCGAATGATGATTGGACAAGGATTGATGACGCAAGCAACCTCATAGATCAAGTCCGAATGGTTGATAACCACGGAGAGGTCTGGTATGCTTTATTTTTTACGACGTCTGATGCATCTGGGAAAGATTTTGATAAAGCAAGGCAGTCGGTTTGGCAGACCTCAACCGCTTGCTTGATAAATAAGTCTGAATGCGAAAGTTTTGTTAGTAGTATTAAAAATAGAAGTTTTTACGGTAGATGGTTTAGCCCGGCTGAAGTTGATAGTAGGTATAACGTTTTTGCTAGAGAGTACGTTTGGTCACCTGCATATGCCGATGAGTATGGGGAAAATAACTTCATAGAAGCCAAGATTGAAGTGGGTAAGAAGAAAGTTTTAAAGTCGATGCCTAGAGTGAAATATATTGGGAAAAACAATGGCGATTATACGAATATCGATTTAGATTTTGAGAATATGGATGATTTAAAATTTGAAGTGATAACGGAGGAAGTGGAAGTAGATGAATCCGTAATGGAAAGAATAGGCACTATTTTGCCGTGCTATCATTTATATTTATGGGAAGAAGAGTATGACTATTCAAAAGACGATGTCATTAATATTTCTATGCCAAATGGACGCATAGTTAATGCGTTGAAGTTGACTCAAACGCTAGATGGCATTTGGGAACGGGATGGAGAAATAGTGTGCGCTGATTTTAGATTGATTGAAGATAGTAATGTGGATGGATTATATATTAAAGAGAAATATTTACGAGAATTATTAGGAGATAATCTTTCAATAGTATGGATTGGTATGGGCGAAAAACAACACACATACGGTATGATAGGCGTGGGTAAGCAGTCATTTTGCGAGTTGAGTTCGTTAATATACGAAGATGATTTTAAAAACATAAAAGAGATTAGCAAAGTAAATCATAGATAGAATATATGGATTAAAGAATAAAGATTATATGTCAATTAATTCAAAGTATCTAAAAGCATTTAAATAAGTAAAAGAATAGCTTAGCAACAGATATTATTGCTTAGCAATATTTTTATGGAGATGCAAAAATGAAAACAACACAATAGTAAATAAGTGGTTGCGCCCAAATTATGTGCGCAACCAAAATGTATGATATCTTGCCTAATTGCTCTGAGTTTTACATTGCCTTTCGGCAACAAGACGGCGCAGCACCGAGAAAATTCAAAAACACATTAATTCAAATCACAAGATGCCTATGTCAACGAACCGCATAAAAATGTTGTGTGAAAATCCATCTACTTGTATCAAGACTACGGCACGTCTAACAGGCAAACGACTAAAAATCACATAAAATGCACATTAAATTTGAGATAATTTTTGAGAGTGCTAAAACAAGATTTTTATGCCGTTGACAGGGGCTTTTGTCGGTGCTAAAACGCCGTGCCGAAAGGCAATGAAACTTGGAGCGGTTATTTTTTTATAATCTAATTGAATCGCTAACGGAATATGGCGCTTCAAGGAGTATAAAAAAGGTTGCGCACAAGATTTGTGCGTAAGCAGATGTATAGATAAATAGTGCGGTGTTTTAATTGCACAAAATCAGCAATATGAGTTTTTTATAAATTCTTTGAATTTATAGGCGCAATAGTTTAGTAGCAAAAAATTCTCGAAGAAAAAATAATACGAACCCGTTATCTGAGTTCGTATTATTGTCATTTGGTGAAAAATCCGCCTGATTGTACGAACTGGATATAAAAGAAACAGCAGACTCATCTGCCGATTCTATCTGCTGCTCTATGTTTTCGACGTATTCCGTTGTCACTTTTGTCGGGACATCGTAGTCTATGAAATTGTAAGTTATCGTGACCGCATTGTCATACAATATTACTTCTCGCACGAACGTATTTATTAGTAGTTTTCTAACCGCCATGTCGGTGGTGTCGGGATTTACGAATTCTCGCAAGTAGCCTTTTATTTGCTCAACCGTCAAGAATGAGAATTGCCTATCTTTTTCTTGCTGTATATCGAAATCGTATTGAGTAATCAGCGTGTCCAATTCGTCCAGTCGGCTTTTTGTTGCCGCATTGAATATGCCTTGTTCAAGAGCCTTTATTAGATTGTTTTGCGCCTTAACCGCTTCGAGCCTGTTTTTCTCAAGCATTCTGAGTTTCGTATTGTCCGTGCAGGATTTTTCATGAACGGCGCATATTTTCTTGGCAATACTGTCAATGCGTTCTTCCGTCGCTACGATTTTTGCAGTGGTATCGATAACGAGGTCTTCAATAAATTGCTTTTGTATCGTTTTTTTTGTTGCAGGCTATATGCTTTCGTGTTCTGGACAGGCAGGAATAGTAGTAGTGTATATCGCCTGTCATAGACGTTCCGCTTATCCCGACCATTTTACGCTTGCAGTCTCCGCAAATAAGTTTGCCGGATAGGATGTAATCGTAAATCTCTTTCTTGCGACTGGGCGCACGCTTATTCTCTTTATGTACGGCGCAAACTTTTGCCCACAACTCGTCCGATATGAGTTTCGGAAATATGTTATCGTATTTTGTACCTTGGCGTTCCACGACTCCGTTGTATTTTGTATTACGCAAAACGTGATATATCAGAGATACTCGTATTGGCTGCCCGTCACGATTTCTATATCCGCATTCTTTGAAATGCTTTTCTATTGCGTTTGCGGTATAGCCTTGTGCGCACTTGGTGAACATCTCTACGACGAGCGGCGCTTCTATGGGGTGGGGAACATATTTTTTATCTATAATATCGTATCCGAATACACTGTGTCCGCCCGTTGCGTTGCCTTTGAGCCAACTTTCTCGCAGTCCGCGATTCACCTTTTGTGTGAGTTCTTCCGAGAAGTATTGGTTGAATCCTTCGAGTATGGTTTCCATCATTCGTCCTTCGGGCGTATCCGTAATGCGTTCCATTGCCGACAAAAGCGCGACTCCGTTGTCTTGCAAGGTCTTTTTATTGATAACGGATTCGACTTTGTTGCGTGCGAATCGGTCTAATTTGTAAACGATTACAAACTGAAATTGCTTTTTACTGCTGTCTTTTAGCATTTGTTGGAATGCCGCACGATTGTCGTTCGTACCCGACATTGCCCTGTCTATGTACGTTTCCACTATGAGAATGCCAAGACTTGCGGCGTATTCCTGACACACTCTCAACTGTCCTTCGATGGACTGTTCCGTTTGGTTTTCGCAAGAGTATCTTGCGTATATTGCTGCTGTTTTCATATTGTTTTTCTTTCTCCTTTTTACGATTGATTTGTCTTTCGACGGGAGAGAGAAAAACGAAAACGATATTGTCTATATCATAGTAGTTTTATAGGTTTGTCAAGGGTGCTTCAAGCATACATTTTACCCTTGACAAACCGCAGTTTTCGTTTACGCTCCCGATGCGAAAGACGATAGATGATTTTTGTTTTCATAGTATTCTTATTGAATTTTGCGCCGGTTGATGACGCTGTTTAATGTGAACACAATTTTGCACAACGCAAAGTTAATATAACTGTTTTGCATATATCAACTTGCTGTTTTGCAATTATGCTCATTTGCGGATTGCTCTTCCAATTGCTGTCGGCGTTTATCCAAAATCCGCATGAGCATTGAAACGTAAAACGCCTTTTGTTCGCTCTCGCTCAATTTGCAGATATCCGGCTCGCCGACGGTTGTTACTTTGAGTTGGACTTGTTTTCTCTTCAATGGCATTACCTCCTTTTTTAGTATTCTTTGCAAGAGTCGGGGAAAGGAAGTAAAGACGAAGATTTGGCTTTCACGGACTTGGTTGCTACATAGGCTTTACCTCTTTTCTCGGTCTTGCGGTTTTATTCATAACACAGCTGAGCTGGCGTTGTACACAGACTAAAACGGTCATCTTTCTAGACATTTCCGCCCAATTTCAATACTCAGCCGTACTTTGCCAAGACTTGCCCGTACTCAGTCTAGACTTATTCGTACTCGCTACACTTTTACGTGTTGTGAACAATACACATCGTAAACGTGAGCGAATGAACAAACAAGAACACTGTTGTGAGTGATTTGGACAAATTTGAAACAACAACGGAACGAGATTTGAACACAATTTTGATAATGAAAATATGATTGCGGAACAATAGTGCAACGCCTACGCGACACAAAAGAACGAAACGGCAAACGAGATTTTGCAATACAAAAACACCAAGGATTTCCGCAGAAAAAGCGACGGCAACGGCATGGCGGATAAGCGAGGATTTCGCCATGCGGGTTAGCGCGAAACCTCGCTCCGCTCCGTGCCGCATTTTGCGGAATTGGGTTTGTTTTTATGAAAAGACGTGCCGTAGTCTTGCGCGCGCGTACGCGTGCGCACTTGTATCAAGACTACAGCACGTCTAATCGTCAAATTGAGAAAATCAGGGTGAAATTAGGTCGTTTTTAGCCCATAGTTTTCCAATGTTTACGAAACAATTTTATTGTGAATTTTGATGCGTTTTTATAATTTGTGTTGAAATGGTTTTGTATTATTTTTTGTTAAAAGGCGTATGCTTGCCTCGGCGAGGCGAAGCCTCGACGACTTGTTCAAAGACAAGCATACGCCAAGTGGCATATATATTATATAAGAGTAATGATAATATTAGGTATATTATAATTTAATCATTGTAATAGTAAATCTTTAAGGCGATTTACTATTTTTATGGAAAAATTTGACAATCTGCATAATATGTCGTATAATTTACACGCTACGATTTTAATACAAATTTTATGAGTCGCTTATTACTTTGGTAACAAGTGTATTATTCGCGTACATAGACTCATAAAGTTGTATGTGATCGTAGCAAATCAAGCGGAAATGCACTTGTTATATTTTTACTTTTCGTTGTTTTTGTATTCTCCGCTTAATATTTGTGGAGGAAAATTAGAATGAAGAATTTAGATTGGTGTTTCTACTAATACTTGTAGCACTAATGATTTCGATGCTTGCAGGCTAAAGGTCAGCAAAGTTTCAACGATGAATTTGTCATCATGTTTGATGCACATGGCGGTAGTTAAATTGCACACATAACTTTTTGTAGTGGCGAAAGCATAATGCTTCCTAAAGCACCTACGAAAGACGGCTATGTTTTTGACGGTTGGTATTTGGATTCATATTGGATTGAAGAATACCATTCTATGAGTACGAATCTGAGATGTGAATACACATTTAATTTTATTTAGGAATATGGAGGCAATATTATGAAGAAAAAACTGTTAATTACAATCGTAGTTTTAGTTTTTCTTGTGTGTATGATGGTCGCTTGTAACCCAGGTGGCGGTACACAAAATGGCGATAACGATTATGAATATGTGACCGTTACGTTTGATACGCAAGGAGGGAGCGCGATAGATTCTCAAAGAATCAAGAAGGGAGAGTCTGCCATAGAACCCACGACGATTCCGCAAAAAGACGGATACGAATTCGATGACTGGTATACTCAAAAAGTCGGCGGTGTAAAATTCGATTTTACGTTGCCGATAATGTCGGATACTGTTGTGTATGCGGTATATACAGTGCATGTACATACATTCGACAATGAACACTGGGCGTATGATGCCAATTACCATTGGCATGCATCTACTTGCGGACATACAGATGCGGTCGCAGACAAACAAGCACATGATTTTTTGGGAAATGTATGTAAAATTTGCGACTACGAGAACGATGAAGAACATATTCATGTTTTGACACATCATGAGGCGAAGAATGCTACATGCACAGAACAGGGTAATAACGAATACTGGGAATGCCCTCGTTGTGGGAAATATTTTTCAGACAGTACCGGCGAAAGTGAGATAGATTTGTCCGCAGTACAAATCAATGCTTTGGGACATGCTTATGATAATGCGTCTGGCAGTTGGAGTTGGAATAATGAATACACGCAAGCTACATATACCGTAGAATGTTCGAGGTGTGACGACCAAAAAATGTATACTGCGCAAGGTGAAGATATTATAGAAGGTGAGAGTCAAGAACCAACTTGCACTGCAGACGGATTTGTTTATTATTCGGCAACAGTAACGATTGATTCTGTCGAATATTCGTCGCAATCCGTAAAGAAGACTATATCTCTGCTTGGCCATGACTATGAAAACGGAGAATGGAAATACAATTCTGCAAACCACTGGAAAGTCTGTGCCCGTTGCGGAAATGCTGGAGAGCGCACTTTACATTCGTTCGGTGACAAGGGGATATGCGAATGTGGGATGGTTGAGATTGCCCCTACCAGCGAGTTTAGGTTTATCTCATTGGGGAACAACACTTGGCGACTCACTAATTATACAGGAAGCAGGCAGATGGTCTCTATACCTTCGGAATATAATAGAGGCACGGTAGTTGAAATCAGCGATAATGCGTTTAACGGGTGTGTCAGCATCGAAACTCTGATTATTCCCGATACAATCACCAGCATAGGAGCAGGTGCTTTTGCCGGTTGTGTCAATATTAAACATATTACTATATCTGCTAATGCAGAAACAATAGGGGCAGGAGCATTTGCGGACAGTAATCTTATCACTACGGCAGTGTTGCCCGCAAATGCTATCGGTTATATTCCGAAAGATAATTTGAATAATGTTACTGTAACAAGTGGAATAATTGCAGAAAATGCTTTTGCAAATTGCACCAACCTTAATCAAGTTAAAATCAAATCATCCGTAACTTCTATTAAGAATAATGCTTTTGAAAATTGTGCTCAGTTGACAAATATTCAAATAGAAAACGGCTTAAACAGTATTGGGGAAAATGCGTTTAAAGGTTGCTCAGCTTTGAGTAGTATCTCAGTGCCGAATAGCGTAACGAGCATAGGACAAGCGGCATTCAGCGGTTGTTCCGGATTGGAAAGCATAACATTGCCTTTTGTCGGAGGTTCGGCAAATGCCAATAGCCCGTCGGCAAGTACATCGTTCGGTTATGTTTTTGGCACAGAGTCTTACATCGGCAGTTTTGAAACCGTTCAGATTTGGGGGACAGAAACAACTCAGCAAGCGGCGTACTATATTCCGAGTTATCTTAAAAGAGTGAGTGTCGGCGGCAATATACTTTACGGCGCATTCTATGGCTGCGACAGAATTGAAAGCATTACCATGACCAGTTCCAAGCTCAAATCTTTCGGGGATTATGCGTTTTACAATTGTGTAAACCTTAAAAACATTGAATTTCCCGATAGCGTCGTAAGTATAGGAGAGATGGCTTTTGCATATTGCTTGCTGTTGGAAGACATTCCTTTTTCGGAAGATACTAACTTCGTGGGCGCAAATGCCATGATTGAAAGTTCCTGGTACAGTTCTCAACCCGACGGCGTGGTATATATAGGGAAAACGCTGTATGTTTATAAAGGTGTCATACCGAGTGGCGCAGAAATAGTTGTTGACGAGAACACCAAAAGCATAAGCGATTATGCATTTGCAGGCTGTACGAATTTTGCGATCACAATACCTGAGAGCGTTCCAAATATTGGTGAATTTAGTTTTGAAAACTGTAGATTTACTTCAATTACCTGTGCAGCAAATCATCTTGCATATTTTTCGAAAAATGCTACGCAGTATCTGACGATAACGACCGGCTCGATTCAGGAAAATGCGCTTAAAAACTGGGATCAGCTCAAAACGCTAAATATTATGAATGGAGTGACAAGCATTGGCAAATCTGCTTTCGAAGGAAGCACGGGCTTGACGTCCGTCATCATCGGGAACGGAGTGACGAGCATTGGAGAACGTGCCTTCTTTGGTTGCAGCGGATTGACGGAGATAAACTGGAACGCGGGATCGGTTAGCATTAATTCTGACAGCAATGTGTTTTATAATGCAGGTAAAGCAGGCGCCGGAATCAAGGTTACATTCGGAGACAGCGTACAGAGGATACCTGCGTACTTGTTCTACGTGTCTTATTCGTCAAGCTCTCCCAACATAAAAAGTGTGACAATTCCCGACAGCGTGACGAGCATTGGCTCCTATGTGTTCTCGGGATGCAGTGGTTTGACGAGCATTACCATCCCCGAGAGTGTGACGTTTATAGAATCCTATGCCTTCCGTGGTTGCACAGGCTTGACGTCTGTCATCATCGGGAACGGAGTGACGGGCATCGGCGAGAGGGCCTTCTATGGTTGTAGCGGTTTGATAAGCATCACAATCCCGAACGGCGTGATAGGCATAGGCGGATCGGCGTTCTCAAAATGCACAGGATTGACGGAGATAAACTGGAATGCGGTATCGGTTAATATTGGAGACTATGTGTTTTCTGATGCAGGTAAAACTGGTGTCGGAATCACGGTTACATTCGGAGATAACGTACAGAATATACCTGAGCAATTGTTCGGCATGTACTATTCGTATGATAAGCAATATTCTCCCAACATAAAAAGCGTGACAATTCCCGATAGCGTGACGAGCATCGGCAATTATGCCTTCTCTTATTGCAGCGGATTGACGTCCATTACAATCCCGAACAGCGTGACGAGCATGGGAGAACATGCCTTCTCTTATTGCAGCGGATTGACGTCCGTCAGCATTGGGAACGGAATGTCAAGCATAGGCAATTATGCCTTCTATGGTTGCACAGGATTGACGTCAATTACCATTCCGGACAGCGTGACGAGCATAGGCGGATCGGCGTTCTCGGGATGCACAGGATTGACGTCAATTACCATTCCGGACAGTGTGACGAGGATAGGCGAATCTGCTTTCTCAGGATGCACGGGATTGACATCCATTACTATACCGGACAGTGTAAAGAGTATAGGCAAATATGCGTTCAAAGGATGCACAGGATTGACGGAGATAAACTGGAATGCGGTATCGGTTAATATTGGAAACGATGTGTTTTCTGATGCAGGTAAAACTAGTGTCGGAATCACGGTTACATTCGGAGACAGCGTACAGAGGATACCTGGGAACTTGTTCAGTGTGCTCGATTCGTCAAATCGTCCCAATATAAAAAGTGTGACAATCGGCGATAGCGTGACGAGCATAGGCGGATCGGCGTTCTCGGGATGCACAGGATTGACGTCAATTACCATTCCGGACAGTGTGACGAGCATCGGCGAGCGTGCCTTTGGTGGTTGCACGGGATTGACATCCGTCATCATCGGGAACGGGGTGACGAGCATAGGTAGATATGCCTTCTCCGGTTGCACAGGATTGACGATTATAGTCATTCCGTATAATGTAGCGGAGATGGGGGAGAGTGTATTTTGGGATTGTCGTAACTTACAAGTGCAATGTGAAGCACCTGCGCGCCCCTCTGGTTGGAGATCCACATGGAAGGAAACTTATGAAAAATATGATAAAGATACTGGAGGTTTTTACTATTATAGCGACTTAAACATTACTTGGGGATATAATAACATAACTGAATCATCTTATACTTTTATAATAAAAAATAATGAAGCGGTTCTGTTAAAATATCAAGGAACGGAGACAGACGTTGTAATTCCTCAGAATTTTGATAATTATATTGTGACGAGCATAGGCTTATATGCGTTTGAAGAATGCACAGGCTTGACGAGCGTTACAATCCCAGACAGCGTGACGAGCATAGG
>ULUJ01081482.1_pt1 | contig 57327 bp, 58 predicted proteins | sample 1958381 | NCBI WGS metagenome assembly ULUJ01 (sample SAMEA4835757, study PRJEB28245) | human gut metagenome | biome: gut microbiome; material: fecal sample | place: Denmark | collected 2008 | reverse complement strand
CGACAGGCACCTGTAAGGGTGCTTTTTAATAAAAAACTGTCGAGGAAAGTAACACGGGTTACACCACCAGTCAATATGACTGGTGGTATTATTTTACTCTATAGCGTATTTATTATAATAGGATAAAAGGCTTGTTTGGTTGACTTTATCAAAGTCCTGTAAATACTTGCTTGATTCGATGTATTCTTTAAATAATTCAAGGTCTGATTTTCTCGCATGAACTGGAATTCCACTGAATGGAAATTTTATTTCTTCAATAATGGATCCGGCAAGTTTTAATTGGTATTGATGTTTATCAAGGAAGTTCCATTTCTTAAATTTATTTGTATTTTGAGCAATAGTTCCACTTTTCCAAGTAGACTGAAGGTTTTCCTTTAAGATTTTGTCCTGGACATTCATTTTCTTAATTTCATACCATTCAGCAATAAAATCAGTAATGGGGTGATTCTTAAAATATATACAAGGAGACTTGAATATTAAAGGGTCACTAAAAGCGTCTTCAGAGTTTTCATATTCTCCAGTTTCGCAAACACCAAAGGATAGAGGGGAGAGTTTATCTAACTCAAATAGTTGAGTACATACATCAGCAAGCGTGATTTCGATTTCTTCCGGCTGGATTTCTTTAGTTTTTATTCCAAGAATAAAGTCAGTTGAGACATGTAACGCTTGAGCTATAGCAACTAGTTGTTGAATAGTAAAGCAATCGGATGTTTCTGGGTTTAAGATTTTGGAAACACGTGATTGATTCATTCCGGCAATGTCAGCTAACTGGCTCTGCGTAATATCTTTATCTTTCATTAACCTACTAATATTCTTTTTCATTATTCCAATATCATAATCGGATGTTGAATTATCATTATTTATCATATCAATATACCTCAAAAATATAAAACAGAATTTTACAATATAATTATATAATATTTGATTATATAGTGCAACACGTATTACCATAAACCTAGACGAACAGAAAAGAGAGGTGATGGGCATGTATAAAAGAGCAACAATAAATGAAAGTGTACAACCTAGATTTCTTGATATCGAGGAGTTCATGACATATACAAGCCTGGGGCGTACCAGCGCAATGAGATTAGGTAAAGAAATTGGTTGTACTATGAGAGTCGGAAGGCGTGTATTATATGACACTCGAAAAGCAGATCAGTATTTTAACAATTTAACAGGAGTAAAATAATGCAGAAAGAAAACAGAAATAACCGAGTACATACAGGGGAGCAGTCCGGCAAGACTGATTTCCTGATTGAAGGACTGCTGCCAGTTGGAAAAGAGAATGCAGTCACAACGCAAGATCTTGTAAAGTTGTCTGGATGTGGATCAGCGAGAGAACTTCAGCAACGTATAGCCTATGAACGGGAACATGGCGCAATTATTTGTTCAGGATCCGGCCGGGGTTACTGGAGGCCGAAAGACAGGCAGGAGATCCGGCAATTTGTTAAGACGATGGATGCAAGAGCATTTAATACCTTGAAAGCAACAAGAGGAGCGAAAAAGATATTAAGAGAGCCAGAGGGGTCAATAAATGGAGTGGGTGATTGTGGCCAGTAGGAGAGAACTGCTTGACAGTTTAAAGCCTGGCATGCATCTTGATAAGAATTTCTTTTTAAAAGTCTATGGGCATGAGATAACACGTCCGGGATTTGCGGAAAATGTGATCAAAAGATTGGAGATCTTGGGATGCAGCAAGGCCAGAGAATACTATACCTGTGTCGTGACTGAGTTTGAGTATAAGCATGAACAGGAGATGAAAGCGGTAGCAGAATGGTATAAAAACCAAAATTTTGGAAGAAAAGAGGTGAAAGACGATAGACACGAAAGAACAAAGCGAAGAGTTGAATTTAATGGATTTCCAGAAGATTGGTAAGAAAAGCGGAGAACCTTATGATATTCTTGATGATAAAATTGCAGAATATGTAGCACATAAGCAGTTAAGAGTATTTATTTTAAATGGAAATCCTTACATATATAGGCGAGGTTACTATTTACGAGATGAGGACGGAAAAGTATTAAAGGCGCATATAAAAGCACTCATTTATCCGGATTTGGTAACGATTGGAAGAATAAACCGGGTGTACAACCTTATCATGGCAGATTATAGGTTATCAAAAAAGAATGATGAGATAAACCAATATCCGGCACAATGGGTGAATTTTCAAAATGGAATGTATGACCCAGTGAAACAGGAGATGCATCCGCACGATCCGAAATACTTTGCTATTAATCAGATACCACATATATTTGAAGAAGAGGCCATGTATTCCGGAAGTGTGGCCGAGCAATTTTTAAAAGGTATATTTCCAGATCAGGAAGACCGGGAAATGTTCCATGCTTATGCCGGCTATTGCATGACTGTGGATACAAGCTTGCAGAAGTTCATGATCATAACAGGGATTCCAGGTTCTGGAAAATCTACAGCTATCAATATGCTGACTGATGCAGTGGGCGGTGAGAATGTCAGTTGTATTACACTACAGGACTTAAATGAGCGATTTACTCCGACAGAGCTCTTGGGAAAGTTGTTAAATGCGTGCGCCGATCTACCGAAAAAAGCACTTGATCAAGTGGACGCAATAAAACGAATAACCGGAGAGGATCTCGTGAAAGGAGAGTATAAAGGTGGCAAAGTATTTTCGTTTAGAAGTTATGCAAAACTTATTTTTTCAGCAAATGAAATGCCGGTTAATCTTGATGAAAAGTCAGATGCGTTTTACAGGAGAATGTTAACTATTGAGGTTTCCCGTAAAGGAGAGAAAATACCTAATCTCAAAGAGGAGCTTCGAAATAGTATGCCAGGATTTATATGTGAGTGTATGAATGCGCTGCACCGCATGTACGTGTCAGAACAAGCAATTGACAGTAAAAATAGTAAACGGCTTGTGCACGAATATCACAGGGAATCTGATAACGTTCAGGCTTTTCTTGATGATCGGATAATAATAAAGTCTGGGGTGAAAATTGAGAGAGGTGAGTTGTATGAATTGTACAGAGCATATTGTGTGTTCAATCAATGGCTTCCGCTTAACAACAGATCTTTTTACAAGAATTTGAGAGGAAAAGGGTTCAGAGATTACATGTCATCAGGGAGCAGATATTTTGACGGTATGTGCTCTATTGACGATAAAAGTGCTCTCGATAGAGCAGGTTTCAGACAGGCAACGTTGGAAGAGAGTGGCGTATTTACGGGAAAATAACTAAAAAAGAGCAGATAGAGCACTTGTATTTCATTTCAAGTATAAGGGAGTATAAAGAAACTATATAATTTCTCACAGTACATATTTTACATATATATAAATATAGTTGAAAAAATGTGCTCTTTCTGCTCTAAAGGAGAAAATCAGTCATGAGAAAAGAAATATGGATAAAAGTTGAGAATCTTCAGCAGTATACAGATAATGAACAAAAAATCATGAAGGTATTGAAAAAATATAATCTGGAGAATAATAATCGCATCGTGGTTTTTGACGCGAAATGCAGGAGCATTAAGGAGATAAAAAGAGGAATAGATATAAATGATATTTTACTGCAGGAATTAACCATTCTGTTTGGAAATAATGCGGTAAAGGTTACCGAAAAAGAAGATCAGGATATTCTGAGTGAAGATATGGAGAATATAGAGCTTATGAAAATTAAGAGTCTTAATAGGATAGCTGACGCATTGGAGAGTATAGCTTTTAAATTGGACACGTTGGATGATATTCAGGAAGGATTAGACGGTTGTATCGGTTATATACCTCCGGCCAGATATGCACCGCCTGGAGCAAAAGGCTGCAGTTTCTTTCGTGTTGGTGGAACAGTAGGAAGAGACTAATCCGTATAGTAATGCTTTGAGGTAAATAAGATAATGGAGCAAATAACGAATGAGCAGCTTGTGGCAAGGATCAAAGCCGGAGAAAACACTGCAGAGAATATGCTGCAGTTATGGCAGCAGACTAAAGCATATATTTACAAAGTGGCTAAGAGATACAGCGGATATGCTGAGATGGATGATCTGATGCAAGAGGGATACCTGGGACTTAATGCTGCAGTTGAACACTACAAGCCAGATCAGGGGACAAAGTTCATCAGCTATTTAACCTTTTGGTTGAAAATGAGAATGCAGAGGTACATAGAGAATAATGGATCTGTCAGATTGCCGTCGGCGATGTATCAGGCCGTTATGAGATACAAGAGATTTGTCCGGCAGTATGAACAGGAATGCGGCTGTGAACCGTCTGAGTTAGCTTGTAGGGCTTTTCTTGGTGTAAGTGAAGAAGAACTCACGGATATACGGGAAAGCGCAAATAAGGCGAATGTGAGCAGTCTTGATTCTGTTGTCAGTCAGGATAATGATAAGACTGCGCTGAGAGATCTCATTGCGTCTGATCAGAATCTGGAAGAGGACGCAATCAAAAAATGTGATTGGGAAATGATGCAGGAGGAGCTGAACTATATCATTGATAGTCTTCCGGAAGAACAGAGGCGAGTGATCCGGGAGCACTATTTTGAACGGCGTACAATGAAGCAGATCGGGGAGCGAATGGGGTGTTCAGGAGCAAAGGCGGGCGATATTGAAAGAAAGGCTTTGAGAAAGCTCAGGCTGCCACATGTAAACCGGAGATATAAAGAATATCATAACCAGTACCTGACACCGTACCCGATCATGCACATTGGAATTGATAGCTTTCAGCGGACCGGCTACAGCGAAGTTGAGAGAGCAGTTCTTGGATGGTAGATTGATATATTTTAATGTGTAAATCAAATGAACCCCGGATGAACCCGAGAGATCCACGGCGGCAGCGTGAAAAGCTTGATGAAATTTAATGTCTGAATGAATGCAGCGTATAGTGAAGCAAGAGCGAACCAAGAGAAATTACAAACGAACAAAGGCTGAACCACGGGGGAATTACGGGAGGTGATTGAAATGAAAGATAGGCAAAGAAGATTTGCAGATGAATATTTGATAGATCTGAATGCAGAAGCGGCAGCAGTACGGGCCGGGTATTCTCCAAGGTATGCAAGAGGGAATGCATACAAGCTGGTTGCAAAAAGTGGCATCAAGGAATATATAGAGAAACGGATGGCCGAGAAAGAATCAGAGCTGATAGCTGATCAGAATGAAGTGTTGAGGTATCTGACTGCAGTAATGCGTGGCGAGTCAACGTCGGAAGAGATTATAGTCGAAAGTATTGGTGATGGTCGCAGTAAGGCAAGAAAGCTGGAGAAAACACCGTCTGAAAAGGACCGGCTGAAGGCTGCAGAGCTGATCGGAAAGAGATATGGTCTATTCACAGATAAGATTGAGACTGATGTTGATATGGACTTGAACATCACGATCGATTACGGTGATGAGTAGAAAGGGCGATCGGACTGCTGCCCCGGTGTCACTGTTATGATGAGATCCGGGAAGATTTTATATTATTCCGGGATTAATACGGGATATCCCAAGAAATATATTTTGAAATCAAAAAAGATGGTTGATTGCCTGCTGCCTGCATGATAATATACAGGCAGGGAAACCAAAAGCAGGCGGCTGCCCTCCAATTACGGAGGGACAAAACACCCTCCAGACGAAAGAAAGGAGGGCGATGCGATGGTTACATATTCTGACATGATTCAGTTTTGTATATTCATTGTTGCCCTTGTAGGTCTTTGTTATGAGATTTTCAAGGACAAACGAAGATAGCCGCCACTACTGCGAATAGTGACGGCTATTGTATAATAGCTTAACATTATAATCGGGGTAGCCGCTTGCGGTTTCCCTCTTCGTATTTTCAATATAGCATATCCGGCAGCAGTATGCAAGAGCATCAATGGAATTGCTGATACTTTCGCTCTGATCAAAGTAAATGTACCGGATATAATCATTCATAATCTTCCCAAAATGAATCGTCTTCAAAATCGTCTTTAAAAACTATTTCAGCGCGTGGAAAGAGAAAGAACAATAACCAAAGTAATATTTTACTATCTGGAAGAGAATCAAAGTTAAATACTGGCTTCAGAAAGAAAAACATTATTGCTCACGCTCCATTCGTTCATCAATAGCCTTTTTAATATATCCGTTGACAGATTCCCCAGTTCGACCTGCAGCAGCCTTTATTTGTTCATATTTCTCTTTTTGAACATCTAGGGGAATACGTTTTAATTTTGCTTTGGCGTAGTTTATATCGTATTTTGCTTTGTCTTCTTTGGTTGGCATGTGTTTTCACCTTCTTTCTAGTAAAGGGCGGAAAATTATAAATGCCTCCATTCCACCCTACGATTAAAGTATACCATTTATTCAAGACTATGTACATAGTTGATATTGACAAAAAACTACGTACATATTTGTGCAAAACGTCAATAGATAAATAACTATGTACGTAGTATAATATAGTTACAAGTTAAAGGAAAGCAAACGAACATCCCGAAAAGATGTGAAATCAAAGACCATATACCTGTGAGCGGCCCGGGTGCTTAGCAATAGTCAGGAAGATGACTTGATCGGAAGCTTCCCAAGACTTAAAAGAAAGGAGTACAGAGACTATGAAGTATGATCTGAAGAAAATCATGTTGAATGCCTGGAAGAATTACAGAAAACAGGATATCAGCTTTGCAGAGGCATTGCACAGAGCTTGGCTGTCAGCCAAAGCAGAAGAGATCAATGCAGAGCGCATTGAGATGAGCAAAGAGGCAGCAGGAGTGACCGAGGAGACAAATACATGGGCCGGATGGAAAAAGCTCGGATATGAAGTAATACACGGCTCAAGAGCATTGTTTGGATGCTCGTTGATCTGGGGTTCTAAAGGTGATGGAGCAGTATATAACGCCCGGTTCTTTGGTAGATCACAGGTACAAGAAGCAGTATAAAGAAAAAGCCCTTATCAGTGCTGCAACACCGATAGGGGCGGTATATGACCGGATTCCAGCCAACAACTACAATTATCATAGCATGGAGTCCGGGGAAAGGACAAGAGAAAAATGGCTTACGAGGTAATTGACGAAGATTTAAAGGTAGAAGCATGTGAGGTCGGGGACTTGACCCTGTCCCAGATCGAGAGCTTCTTGAGATCGTGGGGTGACGGAGAAAAGATTGAAACATTGACATTATTTTCAAGGCAAGACGGGACGATTGTACTGAATAAGAATCACCCGGGGTACAAAGCTTTTAAGGATTTTACGCTTTCGTATCTGCAGTTAGAGGATAGCGAAAGAGAAAAACTGGATCCGCCGGAAGGTATAAAAGAAGCAGCAGCCGTGATTGATAGAGCAATTGAGCAAAGAAGAGATGCAGCGGTTCTTGATATTTTACAACACAGTCGTATTGGCGGAGTGCCGTATAATACTCTGCAGAAGATATTTAAAAAGTATGATTTCGGTTCGATTGGTTTGTGTCAGGTTTTCGCCTATGGCGTAATCGAGGGGAAGAGAGCAGAGAGAGCCAGGAGGGCACGGAACCATGACTGAAAGAGAAATGTTTGATGTTGCTGTGCCTAAGATTGCCGAAATGGTAGTGGAGGCTCGGAAACTGACGGATGAAGAATTTGCCCAGTGGAAAAGTGGAGTCCTGCAGGATACTCCAGAGCGAATCAGGCCATTTATAGAGAAAATTTATGTAGCGATTGAAGAGTCTTTGTAGACGGCTTTATGAATACTATACATACTTCCCTCACCGCAGGCCTCCGGCGATACAGGAGGCAGTTACTAACAAAACGACGAAATAAAGGAGAAAAGATATGAGATTTAGTCAGATATTTTTGAAAATGAAATACAGTGCAGTTGTTAAGGTGTATAAGGTTGTAAGATGTGACGCGAACGATGACAGAACCGTTATTGATGCCGGATACATCGGAATGTATAACAGGTATGATAAAGTACCGAAAGAAGTGTGGTCGGCGCATGTCTACACGATTGGAGCTGAAGCCGAGGATGTACTTTCTGTAATGATTGAGGATGAAAAATAAAGAACAAAAATACCCGCCCTTCCCGGGAAGGTGCGCCAACACCGGAACGGGACGGTGGACAGATTGAAAGTGTTTTACTTAAAAAAGAAGAGAGGTATTATTCAACTGCTGCCCTTCCTAACTAAGATACTACCAATATCTGAAGCAGGACGGCGGACAGATTAACGAATCATCATTTTGATGAATTGTCAAGAATCATCAATTTGATGATGGTCAAGAATTAACAAGCGTTTAATAAAATTTTCCAGTTATGACACCTCGACATTGATGTCGAACCCCCACCAGTAAATGCAAATTTTCAAAACCGACGAATAGAGAAAAACGTTGCGTTTCCAAAACGACGAATATACTAAAAATAGCGTAGTTACTGCATGGAACGAATAGCGAGCGTTCGGGTAGATAATAGCGAACGTTCACATAACAAAAACGCAAGAAGTGTACGATTAGCGAGACGGATTCTTGACGGACTATCAAAATAAAAAAACGAAACGAATATAGAAAACGTTGCTTTTCGAAAACAAACGAATACCAAAAATGTTGCAGAATGAAAGAAGGTGATATAACAAAGCCCCACAGCGCGGCAACGCTACGGGGCCAAACAGAAATAACCCAATACACACGATAAAGGGTCAACATGATTATAACTGTCATGTTGGCTTATTGCAATACTTGAACTTATGTTCAGAAAGGAGTAGAGCATGGCAGTAGATAAGAGAGGTAGGAAGCTACCAAAAGGCATCAGACAGCGAGGAAACACATTTGAAGGACGTTTTATGTATAGTGGAACGACTTATACAGTACAAGGCACAACAATAACTAAGGTTCAAAAAGATATGACTGAGCTTAAATATAAGTTGGAGCATGGAATATATGTGGCAAAGGATAAGATAACTCTGGATGAATGGTATAAAACCTGGTTGGAAGAATATAAAAAGAACCGGGTGAAAATAGGAACTTATACGAGCTATGAAAAATATTATCAGAGTATTATAAAAAAGAGACTCGGCAGCAGGCTGATCTCAGAGATCCGGGGCGAGCATATTCAGAAATTATACAATGATCTGGTGAAAGAGGGATATGCATTATCAAGTATCAAAGTTGTATCGGCCGTTTTGAATGGGTGCCTGAAACAGGCCATGAAGAATGGATTGATTGAACGCAATCCGGTAGGACTGGCGGAGCTGCCACGGCAAACAGGAAAGAAAAAGGAGCGGATAGCACTGACGAAAGAACAGCAAGATCTGTTCATGGAATATGCAAAAGAGAGCTATTTATATCATTTCTTTGCAGTGATGCTTCAGACCGGAATGAGAAAAGGAGAGATGCAGGGACTTAAGTACTCTGATATTGATAAGAAACAGAATGTGATTCATGTTCAGCGCACATTGAAATACATAGAGGGGCAAGGGTATATTGAAGATACACCGAAGACAAGAACCTCTACCAGAGACATTCCGTTGACTGCTGCCGTGGTGGAGCATATAGAGGCACAGCGGAAGTATTGGAATTTCAAGATTGTGAATATGAATCAGTATTTATTCTGCAATGAAGAGGGGGGTCCGATTAGCAGGGAACGGATTCAGGCTGAAATAGATCGAACGGTAAAACGGATCCGGGAAGCTGGTCATGATTTCCCGAGAATCACAAGCCATGTATTCCGGCATACTTTTGCAACACGTGCGATAGAAGCAGGAATGCCGCCGCAGGTATTGAAAACGATTCTGGGGCATAGTTCACTTGCGATGACGATGGATCTGTATAGTCATGTTCTGCCGGATACGAAAGCGGAAGCGATGCAGAAGATTGCTATCATGTTTTAGAGTTTCCTGTGTGGAAGCTCTTCTTTTTTGTCCAAAATTTGTCCAAAATTGCATAAACGTGGATAAACTAAGATAAAAAGAAAAAGCCCGAAAACGCTGTGTTTTCAAGGCTTGGTAACTAAGGATAAATCTGTATAAACTTGTATTAATAGAAGTTTTGTTTTACGTGTGGAAGGTCACGAACACACGCGCCGTAGCGGATCTTCATTTAACGCCGGAAAGCGGCGGTCAGCCCTGTTCGACCTTGGTTTTGTGGGCTTTGTGACGGGTGATAGTATAGCATGCGGAAGAGTAAAAATCAAGTGTGGGAATTTGCCGTTTAATTCATCATCGTGGCTTACCCCGCTCCATGATACTAAATTCAACAGCAACTTAATACAAATAAATATACTTCGGAATCCCATTTTCATACACCGTATTCATCTCTCCCTGAATCAACGGTGTCAGATAATCCACCATCTTTTCCGTTACATCATTTCCCGCATCATTAATATAATCTGCAGGCACACTCTTGATTGCATTCGCAATATCACATACCGGGAGTGCTTTAAATTCCGTAGCATAAGGCTTGTCAGAAGTGCGGATCACAGCAGCCATCATACCGCCTGCACCCTCAAGTGCATACTGGCAGGCAGCCTTTCCGAGCATTCTGGATTCCTGAATGTCGGTTGCACTTGCAAGGTGTGCGGCGCAGCGCTGCATCAGGTTCAGCTCGATAGAACGTACCTTGCATCCGATCTCATTTCTTACAGCATCTTCCAGAACCTTTGCGGCACCGGCGATATAGCTGTGGCCGAAGGAATCGACAGCGGAGCTCTGTACTTCTTCGGAAATGTAGCGACCGTCTTTGCTCTTCACACCTTCGCTGACAGCGATGATCACGGCATCCTGTTCTTCCAGTTTTGCTTTCACATCTTTCAGGAATGTGTCAATGCTGAATGGTACTTCGCAGAGATAGATAAAGTCAGGTCCTTTCGCACCATTTGCACGGGCGAGGCAGGAAGCTGCAGTCAGCCATCCGGCGTCACGGCCCATCACTTCTACGATTGTTACGGCCTTGGTTGTGTATACGTGGCAGTCACGTTCCAGTTCGGCAAATGTGGTTCCGATATATTTTGCTGCAGATCCAAAACCTGGACAATGGTCCGTTCCGCAGAGATCATTATCGATGGTTTTTGGTGCGCCGACCACGGTAATGTCTGTGATTCCTTTGTCGTTCAGATATTTGGAAAGCTTGTCTACTGTATCCATGGAATCATTTCCACCGATGTAGATGAAGCAGTCGATGCTGTATTTGCGCAGAACAGAGATGATTGTCTCGTATTCGTCTGCACATACGGCAGGATCTTTTAATTTCACACGGCAGGAGCCGAGTGCAGAAGCAGGGGTCTGACAAAGAAGGTCCAGTTCTGATACATTTGTGATCTTGATTTTAAGATCTATCAGGTTCTCATTTAATACTCCCTGGATTCCATTGACTGATCCATAGATTTTGTCTACGGATGGGCTGGAAAGAGCGTTCTCAATTACTCCGGCAAGAGTTGCGTTGATCGCAGAAGTTGGTCCGCCGGACTGTGCAACTAGTAAGTTCTTCATATGATGATCTCCTAACTTTTGATATTTCTTCCATCTGACTTATTAACTGAAAAATTCGGATAAGTAAGATAGTAAATTCAGTAAATATAGTATAACATAAATCTGGCTGATATGGTATAATAGGAATATATGTGAGTTTTAAAAAAGGAGAATAATTGGCATGGAATTGACAACAATTAGAGAATTATATAAAAACAGTGATTCTTACATGGATCAGAAAGTAACCATCGGTGGATGGGTAAGAAGTATCCGCGGATCCAAAGCATTTGGATTCATCGTGGTAAATGACGGAACATTCTTTGAGCCTTTACAGGTTGTATATCACGACAAGATGGACAACTTTGCAGAGATCTCCAAGTTAAATGTAGGTGCAGCAGTAATCGTTACAGGTACACTGGTAGCAACACCTCAGGCAAAGCAGCCATTCGAGATCCAGGCAGATACTGTAGAAGTAGAAGGAGCATCCGCACCGGATTACCCACTTCAGAAGAAGCGTCACAGCTTTGAATATCTGAGAACAATCGCACATTTAAGACCTAGAACAAATACATTCCAGGCAGTATTCCGTGTACGTTCCCTGACAGCATATGCGATTCATAAGTTCTTCCAGGAGAGAGGTTTCGTATATGTGCATACACCACTGATCACAGGAAGTGACTGTGAGGGTGCAGGAGAGATGTTCCAGGTAACGACTATGGATCTGAATAACGTACCGAAGAATGAAGACGGAAGCGTAGATTATTCCAAAGATTTCTTCGGAAAAGAGACAAGTCTTACTGTAAGCGGACAGTTAAATGGTGAGACTTACGCACAGGCATTCCGCAATATTTATACATTCGGACCGACATTCCGTGCAGAGAACTCTAACACAACACGTCATGCGGCAGAGTTCTGGATGATCGAGCCTGAGATGGCATTTGCAGATCTGGATGACGATATGTTCGTTGCGGAAGCAATGTTAAAATACGTCATCAACTATGTGCTTGAGAATGCACCGGAAGAGATGAACTTCTTCAATTCATTCGTAGACAAGGGACTTCTGGAGAGATTGCACAACGTAGTATCTTCTGATTTCGCAAGAGTGACATATACAGAGGCTGTAGAACTTCTTGAGAAACACAATGATAAATTTGAATACAAAGTAACATGGGGAACAGACCTTCAGACAGAGCACGAAAGATACCTGACAGAAGAAGTCTTCAAACGTCCGGTATTCGTAACAGATTATCCGAAGGAGATCAAAGCATTCTACATGAAGCTGAACGACGATGGCAAGACCGTTGCGGCAGTAGACTGTCTGGTACCTGGAATCGGTGAGATCATCGGAGGAAGCCAGAGAGAGGATGACTACGATAAGCTGAAAGCAAGAATGGATGAACTGGGACTGAAAGAAGAAGACTACAAGTTCTACATGGATCTTCGTAAATATGGTTCTACAAGACATGCCGGATTCGGACTTGGATTCGAAAGATGCGTCATGTATCTGACAGGAATGGGCAATATCCGTGACGTAATTCCATTCCCAAGAACTGTCAACAACTGTGAACTGTAATAGAGGATCATGTGGATAACAACACGTGAAAAACGTATATAAAACGTATATGGGGACGGGGGATTTATAAAAATCCGCCGTCCCCATATAGAATGGAGGGCAGTATGAATATATTAGTAGTAGATGACGAAAAGGAAATCGCTGATGTAGTAGAGCTTTATCTCCAGAATGACCAATACAAAGTATTCAAATTTTACAACGGCCAGGATGCACTGGACTGTATTAACAGTACGAAGATCGATCTTGCGATCCTGGATATTATGCTTCCGGATATTGACGGATTCCAGATCCTCAAGCAGATCCGGCAGAAATATACATTTCCGGTGATCATGCTGACGGCGAAGACGGAATACATGGATAAGATCACCGGGCTTACGCTGGGAGCGGATGATTATATTCCGAAACCGTTCAACCCACTGGAGCTGGTGGCGAGAGTGAAAGCACAGCTTCGCCGGTGTACACAGTATAATGAAGGGACCAAAGAAGAAGGAGATGTCCTGGATTTCGGAGGGCTGCTTCTGAACCGGACTTCTCATGAGTGTGTATACAATGAAGTGCCGCTGACACTGACACCGATCGAATTCGACATCCTCTGGCTTCTGTGTGAGAACCGGGGAAAGGTCATAAGCTCAGAAGAATTGTTCGAGAAAGTATGGCATGAGAAATATTATAAGAACAGTAACAACACGGTGATGGTGCATATCCGTCATCTCCGCGAGAAGATGAGTGCACCGACAGGCAAGTCTGATTTTATCAAGACTGTGTGGGGAGTGGGCTATAAGGTTGAAGAATAATTATCGGAAATTAAAATTCAGTATCCTCTTGCAGACGGTGCTGGTCACAGCGCTTACCGTTCTGGTAGGGGGGGTATTGCTTAAATTTGTGATCGATGGAATTTATAATGACAGTTTTGCCAGAACTTTTGTAGATGTTCTGGTATTTCTGAATATAAATGAAAAGACGGCGGTTCATCTTTACTGGCAGCTGATCGGAGATAACAAGACATTTTTCATGATTGTTGGTTATCTGATCCTTTTTGCGCTGTTTTTTTATGTTGCGCTTTCTCAGATGACAAAATATCTGGATCAGATCGATCATGGAATTGAAAATATTATATCGGAATCTACAGATCCCATTCATCTGATCACAGAATTAAAACCAATAGAGATCCGTTTGAATGAGATTAAAGCAACATTAAAACGGCAGGAGCTGGAGGCATCGGAAGGCGAAAAGAAGAAAAACGACCTGGTGCTTTTTCTGGCGCATGATCTGAAGACGCCGCTGACTTCGATCGTGGCGTATCTTACGATGCTCGAAGATCATCCCGACATGCCGGAAGAAGAACGAAAAGCATATACTCACATCGCATTGGAAAAATCCATCCGATTAGGGGAGCTGATCAATGAATTTTTTGATATTACAAGATATAATCTTCAGAATATCGAACTGGAACCGGTAGAGATTGATCTTACGATGATGCTTGAACAGCTTGCAGATGAGCTGTACGGAGTCCTCCAGGAAAAGAAGCTGACCTGTGAAGTGGATGTAGAAGAAGATCTGATGATCTACGGAGATCCGGATAAGCTTGCAAGAGTATTCGATAATATCTTAAGAAATGCAATTGCTTACTGCTATGCAGATACGGAGATCCGGATCGAAGCGAAAATGAAGGATGGTGACATCGAGATCACATTTACCAATGCAGGTGATAAGATTCCGGGCGATATGCTTCAGACGATATTCGAGAAATTCTATCGCGTGGATGGTTCCAGATCGACAGGAACCGGCGGCGCAGGTCTGGGACTTGCGATCGCCAAACAGATCGTGGAGCTGCACGGAGGAAGAATCCTGGCAAAAAGTGATGACAACCGGACACAGTTTGTCGTAACACTGCCATCGAAAGAGAAGACAGAACAGAAAGAGGGAAGCGAGAATGAAGTTCATACACATCGCAGACTTGCATTTAGGGGCAAAGCCGGACGCGGGAAACGCGTACAGTCAAAATAGAGAACAGGAGCTCTGGGACAGCTTTCGTGATATCATAACAATCTGCAATCAGAAAAAGACAGATTTGTTGCTGATCGCGGGGGACCTGTTCCACAGGCAGCCACTTTTAAGAGAATTAAAAGAAATGAATTCCATACTGGAGATGCTGGAGCAGACAGAAGTTGTTATGATCGCCGGTAATCATGATCATATCAGGAAAAACTCTTATTACCGAACATTTACCTGGGCACCGCATGTGCACATGATCTGCTCGCAGGAAATGAGCTGTGTGGAACTTGACCGGATCCAGACGGCTGTCTATGGATGCAGTTATCATTCCAGAGAAATTCTGGAGCCGTTATATGATCATGCAGTTCCGGAAGGACGGCAGAAGTATGAGATTTTGCTTGCACACGGCGGGGATGAGAAACATATTCCGATCAAGAGTAGTCAGATCATGACGCTTGGGTATGATTATGCTGCATTTGGACATATCCACAAGCCGCAGATGCTGGTGGAGAACCGGATGGCATATGCCGGATCGCTGGAGCCGACGGATGTAGGTGATACAGGAGCTCATGGTTATATCGAAGGAAAGATCACCGGAAATGGTTGTCAGATCCGTTTTGTGCCACATGCACTGCGAGAATACAGACACTGCGAGGTACAGGTGGATAAATCTGTGACCGGCCATGTACTGAGGCAAAAGATTGCAGATATGATCGAAGAGCAGGGAAAGCAGAACATGTATAAGATTACACTGACTGGTTATCGAGATCCGGATATCTGGTATGAGCTGGATCATATGGATCCATACGGTAATGTGGTGGAGATTACAGACCACACAAAGCCTGCATATGACTTTGAAAAATTAAAAAATGAAAATAAAGGAAACATTCTCGGACAATATATTGAAAGCCTGAGTGGCTATCCGGCCGACAGTCTGGAGTACCAGGCACTCTGTGAAGGAGTGCAGGCTTTGATGGAGACGAGAAGAGGATAGAACCGAAAGATGCAGATTAATGAATTATTGTTAAAAAACTTTGGAAAATTCCATGACCGGCAGATAGATCTGGATGAGGGGATCAACCTGATTCACGGGGAAAACGAATCAGGAAAGTCTACAATCCATACATTCATCAGGGGAATGCTTTTCGGAATAGAAAGAGGGAGAGGACGGGCCGCGCAAAATGATACTTTCAGTATATACGAACCGTGGGAAAATCCTAATTACTATTCTGGTATATTGAAGTTCAAAAGTGGAGAGAAACATTTCCGTATCGAAAGAAATTTTGATAAATATTCTAAAAAAGCGGAACTGATCTGTGAAGAGGACGGTGAAGTACTGTCTGTAGAAGACGGAGATCTTCAGATGCTGCTTGGGGAGATGGACGCAGAACGTTACGATAATACCGTTTCCATGAGCCAGAGGAATGCACAGATGGGGGAAAGTATTGTGGCAGAGCTGAAAAATTATGCGACAAACTATTACACCTCGGGAAACGGAGAAATCGACCTGGCCGGTGCATTGGAACAGTTAAGGGGCAGGAAGAAGATCCTGGAAAATGAGATCCGTATGGAAATGGCTCAAAAGCAGCAGAAACGTGAAAAACTTGAGCAGGAAGTATCTTTTGTCTGGCGTGATGTACATCATCTGGAAGAAGAACTGGAACGTGTAGAAGAAGAACTTGCGTATCGGCTGGAAAAGGAAGAAGAAAAGAAAAAAGAGCGCCAGAGGGAAGAAGAACATGGAAAAGGTGTCATGGATGAGATTCGTCCGGAAAAATGGAGGATCCATCCAATGGAGCTTCTGGTGTTTGCACTGGTTATTGTGATTGCAGTCATCTTGTTCTCGAAACCGTGGAATTATCTGATCGCTATTGTGTTATTCCTTGCGTTCGGCTTATATATATGGAACCGGATGAAAGTTGGAAAAAAACAGGTAAAAACAGAGCCAGAGATTATCCTTGAAGAGATCACGCAGGAAGAGGAGAAAGTTCCGATAGAGAAGTTACGCTGGGAGAAATCGCATATTACAGCGGAATTAAAAGAGAAGAGAATTCAGTATGACAACCTGGGAGAACAGCTCGCGGAACTGGATGAAGTTAATGAGCGTTCCAGGGAATATGAGATGAAACGCCAGGCGGTCCAGATGGCGGCAGATCATCTGGAACAGTTGTCAGAGGAGATGCGGGGATATCTAAAAAGAGATCTGAATGAGAAAGCGTCATCATTCATCTGTGAGATCACAGGTGGAAAATATAAAAAGCTTGTGACAGATGAAAAACTTCATGTATCGCTTATGACAGATGAAAAGAGAGTAGAGATTGAACAGGTAAGTCGTGGAACGGTAGAACAGGTCTATCTGGCACTCCGTATGGCAGTGGGAGAGCTTTTATGTGAGGAAGAGATGCCGGTGATACTGGATGATGCATTTGCATATTATGATGAGGAGAGAATGCTTCAGACACTCAGATGGTTGAAAGAACATAAGAAACAAGTGATCATATTTACCTGTCAGACGAGAGAAGAACAGGTGATGAAAGAAGCCGGACTTGTTTATCACAAGATAGAACTTTAAAAAAATGCTGTCGGGAAATTCCCGGCAGCATTTTTTAATCACGTGCATTCGTAAGGAGCTGCCCGTGGCAGGTCCTGTAGATACTATTAAATCTCTTCACCATTTTTATACTTATTGACAACATTCTGAATTCTTTCGATAGGATTCAGGATACTGCTGATAGAACCATCGTGGTTAAGAGTGTCGATCACGAGGGCAATATATTTGCTCATATCACAGTTAATATAATATGGACGTTCCAGAAGTTCAGGTGTCTGGTAGATCAGGTTGGTAGTCAGAACAGCGTCTAAGATACCTTCTTCATATGCCTGGTCGAATTTCTCCAGACCGTTTGTGAACAGACCGAATGTAGCAGCGCAGAAGATACGTTTTGCTTTGCGCTGTTTTAACTGGCGGGCAACGTCTAACATACTGTCACCGGAAGAAATCATGTCATCAAGAATGATCACATCTTTTCCTTCTACGGAAGATCCAAGGAACTCATGAGCAACGATCGGGTTACGGCCGTCTACCACACGTGAGAAGTCACGGCGTTTGTAGAACATACCCATATCAAGGTTCAGTACGTTGGCAAGATAAATTGCACGTCCTGTAGCACCTTCATCCGGGCTGATTGCCATCATGTGATCGCTGTCGATCTGAAGGTCTTTGAAGGTACGGAGAAGACCTTTGACGAACTGGTATGTCGGACGGATTGTTTCGAATCCGTTTAATGGAATCGCATTCTGTACACGAGGATCGTGAGCATCAAATGTGATGATATTGTCAACACCCATACGGACAAGCTCCTGAAGAGCGAGTGCGCAGTCCAGAGATTCACGACTGCTTCTCTTGTGTTGACGGCTTTCATATAAGAATGGCATAATGACGTTAATACGACGTCCTTTTCCACCTACTGCTGCAATAATACGTTTCAAGTTCTGATAATGATCGTCAGGGGACATATGGTTAATATTTCCTGTCAGGGAATATGTCAGGCTGTAGTTACATACATCGACCATAAGATAAAGATCTTTACCACGAACGGATTCATTAATAATACCTTTTGCTTCACCTGAACCAAAACGTGGAACTTTTGCATCGATTAAGTAAGTGTCTTTCTCATAGCCTATGAAAGCGACATCGTTCTTATGAATATGTCCATCTTCCTTTCTCCATTTTACGAGATAATCATTTACTTTTGCTCCCATCTCTGTACAACCGTCAAGAGCGATCAGTCCAAGTGCTCCTACCGGTATATTCTCAAGATTACGATCGTTACGGCGTAACATCATTAGTACCTCCCAGGTTTAATAATTTTTTTTGGATACGGATATCGTCACCGGTAATACGCAGAATTGTATAATTACTGCTGATTCGTGAGAATGTCCGTTCCGAGTAGATTGATTTTATATCCTCCAATGCAAGGTTGGTAGATATTATGGTTGATTTCTGCCTTAATATGCGTTCATTCAGACAAATGAACAACTGGGATACAGTAAATGAATTCGGCAGTTCTGTACCCAGATCATCAATGATCAGCAAGTCACAGTCATAGATGTGTTCAAATACATCAGAATCCTTGTCCTGTCTTTTACCAAATGTATTCTCTGCAAGGATATCAAAAAGTCCGGCTGCTGTAAAGTAAATAACGGAATAAGCGGAATCCATTAATTCTTTTGCGATGCAGTGAGAAAGAAAAGTCTTTCCGACACCGGTATCTCCATACAGTAGTATGTTATGAAATTCTTTAGAAAATGTATCTACGAAGTTGTGACAGACATTTAATGCAGTTTCCATTGATTCCAGAGAAGAACGTCCGGTAAGCGGATCGATATGATTCCTGGAATAATAGGACAGAGAACAGGTTGAAAAGTTCTCTTTGTCAAGGATATCTTTGAGATTAGATTGCGTATATAAATAATCCACAATCGCTTTTTTGAAACAGTGACATTTATGTGTGCCAATATAACCGGTATCTTTACAATCCGGACACTGATAGTGTAATTCAAGGTAATTGGCAGGAAGACCATGTGCTTTTAATAAAGCCGGCTTTCTGGCGGAGAGTTCTTTGAGCTCTGATTTTAAAGAAGAAAGAGCAGTCTGATCTCCGTCCAGAAGCAGTCTTGCCTTTTTAACACTTAAAGAGGAGATGGAATGATCCACTTCCTCTAATTCGGGAATGAGGGCGTATGCCTTCTCATAGCGTTTTCTGAGTTGAAACTCATTATCCAGTTGTTTTTGTTCATAAGTACGCATTAAATGATCGTACTGAGAATTGGAAAGTGCCATGTTATGGAAAACTCCTCTGCATTCGCATAATAGAATCTGATATGTATACTTTATTGCTGAACCAGACGACGTTCCAGATCATTCATGTCATAAGAACGTCCGTCGAAATTGTTGAACTTATTGTTCTGGTTAATTGCAGGCTTCTGTGCCTGTTGCTGTCTTTTGCGTTCCTTTGCGAGCTCTTTCGCACGTTCCTTCTCTTTGCGATAATCAGCATCTACCGCATCGATATCTTTTAACTGACGGACATTCTTGTCCTTCCAGCGCTTCAGAATGGAATCGGTATAGTCAAAACTTGGCTGATGAATGGCATTCATCGTACGGTCACATGCTTCAAGGATTACTTCCAGAGCAAAACCATATTCTTCTGACCATTTGCGGATATAGGCAATCTCAGAAGCGGCAGGACCGCGACCCTTAATCCCATATGCATTCAGGACGCAATAACAGTTCTTATTATAAAGAAATGAACTTGTCTTGGCAAGATTCACAGTTGTTATGTTTTCTTCATGCCATGATAAGGCCACCTTATTAATATAATGCATACTCTTGTGACCATTTTCGACACAATATTCGATCAGATACTCAATAAGTTCAGCTGACATATTCAGTGTGTCATAAAAATAAGTAATCTGGTCAATATCAGTAGCGGAAAGTGTCTTGCCGAGATACTGTTCGGCAACAAAGAGTAATTCTTTGAATTCTGCACGTTCCTTACGGCTACGGTACTGCTGTATATTTGTTGTAGATGCCGAAACCGCAGAAACAGGGGCTTCGACAGAATCAACAGGGTAATCCATCTGATTTGTCATAGATGGAACGGACGCAGTCATATAGCCGGACTGTACATCGTGTAATTCGGAAGTTGGTACGGATGAACGGACCGTACTTTGCGGAGTCGGATCATCCGGAGTGTCATCCAGATAATCAAGGAGTCCTTCACTCTTCCAGTATCTTAATGCGCGGAGTACATCCTTCTCTGTGCACTCGAGCAGATCAGCCAGCTCGGAAACAGAAAGACATACGGAGGACTGATTCATATGACGGAGGAGCAGGAGATATACTTTGACATATTCTCCATTGGCTCTGACCATATACTGGTCGATAAATTCATTGTCCAGTACAGTCGCGTTCGTCTGTACATACTTCGTAAGTTTTAATTCCTTCATAATAATTCCCCGTCCTCCCCAGAACTTTTTGTATCTTTCGTTTCATCGTAGACACATTATAGCACCGGGAAGACGGGGAAAAAAGAAATTTTTGAGTCAAAATCCGACTTTTTTGTGGATAAAATTGTGTGGATAATGTGGATAACTAGTGTTTAAGCAGGTTTTCCCCAATGTTTACAACGTTTCCGGCTCCCATAGTTATCAACACATCTCCTTTCTGGCACTTGTCCAGACAGAAGTTTTCAATCTCTTCAAAGCTTGGGAAATAGTAAGCATCGCATCCTTTTTTCTTTAATTCTTCTGCGATCATCTCAGAAGACATGCCCAGAGTATCTGTCTCACGGGCAGCGTAGATGTCTGCGAGGATCACATGATCGGCATGTGTCAGGGCATCTACAAATTCAGGGAATAATGCTTTGGTACGTGTATAAGTATGTGGCTGGAAGATGCACCATATTTCTTTGTGCGGATATTCCTTGGCCGCTGTTAAAGTTGCATTGATCTCTGTTGGGTGATGAGCATAATCATCAATGACAGTAACTCCATTAACTTCACCTTTATATTCGAAACGACGGTCTGTGCCGTGGAACGATTTCAGTCCTTCTTTGATCTTGGTAAATGGAACTCCGAGAAGGTCTGCAACGGCAATGGCTGATAATGCATTGGATACATTATGATCTCCATTCACCGATAATGAGATACGGTCGATAAATTCACCGGATTTTACCAGATCGAAAGAGGCCTCTCCCTTCTTATCATGAAGGATATTGGTTGCACTGTAGTCAAGAGAGCTGTCATTACCGTAACGGATCACGCGGCAGTCAAGGTCAGCAGTGATTTCTTCAAGATCAGGAATGTTGTCGTTGATAACAAGTGTTCCATCCTTTGGAAGTAATTTCGCAAAGCGGTGGAAAGAATTACGGATATCAGCCAGGTCTTTGAAGAAATCCAGATGATCTTCGTCAATATTCAGGATTACGCCGATCTTCGGGAAGAAATGCAGGAAACTGTTCGTATATTCACAGGCTTCTGTGACAAAATATTCAGAATTACCTACACGGATGTTACCGCCGATAGCCTTTAAGATGCCGCCGACAGAGATGGTAGGATCCAGTTCTCCGGCAAGTAAAATGTGTGACAGCATAGAAGTTGTCGTTGTCTTGCCGTGGGTACCGGAAATTGCGATCGGTACATCATAGTTGGTCATTAACTGTCCGAGCAGTTCTGCACGGGTCAGCATAGGAAGATTCTGTTTTACAGCTTCTGCGAATTCTTCGTTATCAGGATGAATTGCGGCAGTATATACAACAACATCGATGCCGGAAATAATATTAGAAGCTTTCTGTCCGTAGAATACTTTGGCCCCCAGCTTTTCCAGATGATCTGTGAGGGCGGATTCTTTATTATCAGATCCGGAAATAGTGAAACCTTCTTTTAAAAGTATCTCGGCAAGACCACTCATGCTGATACCGCCGATTCCGATAAAGTGTACGTGTACAGGTTTTTCAAAATTAATTTTATACATAATATACCATCCTTTTTTAATAATATAGGTAAAAAGATCATCATAAAAACTACATGTTCTTCATATTATTATAAACATATATCAAAAAAAATCCAAGTCGTAAGTTTTTGTAATAATTTAACAAAAAGTTTGCGAAAATCGAAAAAAAACTGTAAAAATTGTTAGCTACGTAAGGAGAAGTATGATATAATAGAAAAAGCAAGACTACTGAGAAGGGGTGATGACATGAGAAAGAAGGAAATGATAGCAATGCTGCTGGCAGGAGGACAGGGCAGCAGACTTGGAGTCCTCACAGCAAAAGTTGCAAAACCTGCCGTTGCATTTGGAGGTAAATATCGCATTATTGACTTTCCACTCAGCAACTGCATTAATTCAGGAATTGATACGGTGGGTGTATTGACCCAGTATCAGCCATTGAGATTGAATGCGCATATAGGAATCGGTATTCCCTGGGATCTTGACAGGAATTACGGAGGAGTAACGGTTCTTCCACCATATGAGAGAAGCGGAAGCAGTGAATGGTATTCCGGAACTGCGAACGCAATTTATCAGAATCTGGATTATATGGAGCAGTTTGATCCGGATTATGTACTGATCTTATCAGGGGATCACATTTATAAAATGGACTATGAAGTAATGCTGGATTATCATAAGGCGAATAACGCAGACGTGACGATTGCGGCAATGCCGGTGCCGATGGAAGAGGCAAGCCGTTTCGGTATTGTTATCGCAGATGAAGATGGAAGGATTCAGGAATTCCAGGAAAAACCTGCGGAACCAAAGAGTAATCTGGCATCTATGGGAATTTATATATTCTCATGGAAAGTCCTGAAGGAAGCGTTGGAGACATTGAAGGACGAGCCTGGTTGTGACTTCGGAAAGCATATCATTCCATATTGTCACAATAAAGGCGAGAGATTGTTCGCATATGAATATAACGGTTACTGGAAAGATGTCGGAACACTGGGATCTTACTGGGAAGCCAATATGGAACTGATCGATATTATACCGGAGTTCAATTTATATGAAGAATTCTGGAAGATATATACCAACAGTGAGATTCTGCCGCCACAGTATATTTCGGCACAGTCAGTGATTGAGAGAAGTATTATCTGTAACGGTGCGGAAGTATATGGTGAAGTACATAACAGTATTATCGGATCCGGAGTTATTATAGGAGAAGGATCCGTGATCAGGGATTCTATTATCATGAAAGATACCAGGGTTGGTAAGAATTGTGTCATGGACAAGGCAATCATTGCAGAAAATTGCCTGGTTGGGGATAATACTACATTTGGCATCGGAAGTGATATACCGAACAAATTAAAACCGGCAATTTATTCATTTGGCCTGGTTGCCGTGGGTGAAAAATCTGTAATACCGGATGGGGTGCAGATTGGAAAGAACACTGCTATCAGTGGAGTAACATCCAAAGAAGATTACCCGAATGGAGTACTGGAAAGTGGAGAAACATTGATAAAGGCAGGTGAACGAGCATGAGAGCAGTAGGAATTATTTTAGCAGGTGGTAACAGCAATAAGATGCGTGAACTGACACATAAAAGAGCAGTGGCAGCAATGCCGATCGCCGGAAGTTACAGAGCGATTGACTTTGCACTCAGTAATATGTCAAACTCTCATATTCAGAAGGTGGCAGTTCTGACACAGTACAATGCCCGTTCGTTGAATGAACATCTGAATTCTTCAAAATGGTGGGATTTCGGAAGAAAGCAGGGGGGATTATATGTATTTACCCCGACGATCACCGCGGAGAACGGATACTGGTACCGCGGAACAGCAGACGCAATTTATCAGAATCTGGATTTCTTAAAGAGATGTCACGAACCTTATGTAATCATTACATCCGGTGATGCTGTATATAAGATGGATTATAACAAAGTACTGGAATATCACATTGCAAAGAAAGCGGATATTACAGTGGTATGCAAAGAACTTGGTCCGAACGAAGATGCAAGCCGTTTCGGAACGATCAAGATGAATGATTCGATGCGTATTGAAGAGTTCGAGGAAAAGCCGATGGTGGCACAGTCGCAGATTGTATCAACAGGTATCTATGTAATCAGAAGACGTCAGCTGATCGATCTGATCGAACATTGCGCAGAAGATGACAGACATGATTTTGTGACCGATATTCTTATCAGATATAAGAATCTGAAGAAAATCTACGGTTATAAAATAAAAGATTACTGGAGCAACATTTCAACAGTGGATGCATATTATCAGACGAATATGGATTTCCTGAAACCGGAAGTACGTGAGTATTTCTTCCGGACACAGCCGGGTATTTATTCCAAGGTCAGCGACTTGCCGCCGGCAAAATACAACCCGGGATCTATGGTTAAGAACAGCCTTGTGGCGAGTGGAAGTATCATTAATGGTACAGTCGAGAATTCGATTCTTTTCAAGAAGACATTCGTGGGGAACAACTGTGTCATTAAGAATTCCATTATTCTTAATGATGTCTATCTCGGAGACAATGCATATATTGAGAACTGTATTGTAGAAAGCAGGGATACGATCCGGGCAAACACACGCTATGTTGGTGAAAATGGTGTGAAGGTAGTCGTAGAAAAAAATGAGAGGTATGCACTTTAAGAAAAAGCAGTGCAAAGGCTAGAAGAAAGGGGCTAGAACAACATGCAGATTACAGATGTACGAGTACGTAAAGTAGCAAAGGAGGGCAAGCTGAAAGCTGTCGTTTCCATTACCATGGATGAGGAATTTGTGGTACACGATATTAAGGTGATTGAAGGAGAAAAAGGACTCTTTATCGCAATGCCAAGCAAGAAAGCCTTGGATGGAGAGTATAGAGATATTGCGCATCCAATCAACTCAGGAACAAGAGAGCGCATTCAGAATATTATCCTTGAGAAATATGAAGAAGCTCTGACTGAGGATGTAGCAGAAGCATAGAGGGCATATGTATCGGCGAAAAAGAGGAGTGGGAATTTCCCGCTCCTCTTTTTAGGATAACTGAATTATGCCGGATCGACCTCTAATTGAAAATGCATCGCCTTGTGTGTGACCGGATGTTTGAAATCGAGCTTATAAGCACACAATCGGATTGTCTGCCATCCTTTATTGCCGGTAAGCTCCGGGTTATATTTTGTATCTCCGACGATCGGGCATCCAATGGAGGCAAGCTGCACACGGATCTGGTGATGACGTCCGGTGTCCAGATGAATCTCAAGTTCGGTCTCGTGACATTCCTGACTTTGCGAAGACAGAGAGACATCAACAGAGGAAGAGCTGCCGGAAACAGTTGAAAACAACCGGCCATGGTCAGGAACCGTATCATAATGCAGCCGTGCAATCTTCGCTCCGTTTTCCTTTGCAGAACAGATGCGGGAAGTGTTCGTCCGGGCATCTTTGACCATATAATCCTCGAGTGTTCCTTCTTCCTCGGAAGGCGCATTGGTGACAAGCGCGCGGTAATATTTCCCGAATCCCTGATTCTGTAACTGCTTATTCAGATCTTTTGCAGCAGCCGGAGTCTTGGCAAAGACAAGGATTCCGGCAACGGGCTGGTCGAGTCTGTGGATGACGGCAAGGTAAGGCTCAGCAGAGCCAGGGGTTCTGGAACCAATGGATTTTGGTGCACCGGATTTTCCGGAAGTGCCGGAAGCTTTAGCCAGATGATTCTTGATCAGGCTGACCATGTCTGGGTAACGGATGCTTTTGCTCTGGGTTGCTATGCCATGTGGTTTGACACAGACGAGGATGTGTGGGTCTTCATATAATATATTTAAAGTAGCCATATACTTCTCCTTTGTTAAGACAAATGATATACTTATTAAATCATGGAGGGGAAAAAACTGCAAGCAGACATTGGCGGAAGCAGAGATAGAGATAATATCTTGACAAAACATATTTCATGGATTAAAATAATTGACAATTCAAAAAAAATTTTTATGGCGATGAAGGGAATTAGTACATGAGAATCCAGCCGCAGAGAGGATATCATATGGTGTGAGATATCTGCTGTTCATCACATGGAACCGGTCCTGGAGCCACTGCATGAAAGTGCAGCGTGTCAGCCGGCGTTAACGGCCAATGAAGAGAGCTGCGAAAGGGTCGCAGTTAACTAGGGTGGTACCGCCGAGCTTTTCGGTCCCTTTTTCGGGGAGTCGAAAGGCCCGGCGTTTTTTGTGCGATGCATTTAAAAGAGACATTCGCATACAGAAGTAATTGTCAGGTTGTGGAACTCCCGGCAAAAAAATAACGTGGAATAAGGATTTCACCAAAATTGAAAAGGAGAAGAGAAACATGGCAAAGGAAAAATTAGTCAAAAACATTACATCCCGTGACGAAGATTTCGCACAGTGGTACACAGACGTTGTACGTGAAGCAAATCTTTGTGATTATTCAAGCGTAAAAGGATGCATGAACTACTTACCGAACGGTTATGCGATCTGGGAACTGATCCAGGCAGATCTGGACAGACGTTTCAAAGAAACAGGAGTTGAGAATGTATACCTGCCAGTACTGATTCCGGAGTCACTTCTGGAAAAAGAAGCTGATCACGTAGAAGGATTCGCACCGGAAGTTGCATGGGTAACACACGGTGGAATGGAAAGACTGCAGGAAAGATTATGTGTACGCCCTACATCAGAGACACTGTTCTGTGACCTCTGGGCTAAAACAGTAAAATCATACAGAGATCTTCCAAAGGTATGGAACCAGTGGAACTCCGTTCTCCGTTGGGAGAAGACAACAAGACCATTCCTTCGTTCAAGAGAATTCTTATGGCAGGAAGGTCACACACTTCATGCAACATATGAAGAAGCAGAAGAAAGAACAATCCAGATGTGGGAAGTTTATAAGGATTGCTATAAAGAGACAATGGCTATCCCATTCGTAGCAGGAAGAAAGGCAGAACACGAGAAATTCGCCGGAGCAGAAGACACATACACGATCGAAGCACTGATGCATGACGGAAAAGCACTTCAGTCTGCGACAAGCCATTTCTTCGGAAACGGATTCCCGGATGCATTCGGAATCAAATATGTAGATAAGAACAACGAACTGCACAGTGCGTATGAGACATCATGGGGATGGTCAACAAGAAGTATCGGAGCCCTGATCATGGTTCACGGTGACGATGACGGACTGGTACTGCCACCACACGTAGCACCGGTTGAATGTAGAATCATCCCAATCGCTCAGCACAAAGAAGGTGTACTTGACAGATCTTATGCACTGCTTGACGAACTGAAAAAAGCAGGATACAGAGTGAAGATCGATGACTCTGATAAGAGTACAGGATGGAAATTCTCTGAGCAGGAGATCCTTGGTATTCCAACACGTATCGAGATCGGACCAAAGGATATCGAGAAGAACCAGGTTGTTGTGGTACGTCGTGATAACCGTGAAAAGATCGTTGTATCTCTCGATGAGATCGCAGTAAAACTGCGCGAGATCTTAGAGCAGGAGCAGCAGGATATGTACAACAGAGCAGAAGAATTCCTGAACAGCCACATTGATACAGCTACTACAATGGATGAAATGGTTGAGAAGTTCAAAGCCAACCGTGGATTTGTAAAAGCATGCTGGTGTGGAGATCCGGAATGTGAGGGCGAAGTAAAATATCAGACAGGCGGAGCTGCAACAAGATGTCTGATCGAAGATGAAGAGTTTATTTCCGATAAATGTATCTATTGCGGAAAACCTGCGAAACACATGGCTTATTGGGGAAAATCATACTAAGAATAAAGAGATTATAAGTAATGGACGGTGGATTTTAGGAATCTACCGTCCATTTTTTATCAACAGCCACCGGCAAAAATATGGTATGATATAGAATGTTGATAACGTGGATAAACGGAGGAAATATTTGTGAATAACTTTAATATAAAATTACCGGATGATGTACAGTTTATCATTCATACCTTACAGTTGCATGGATTTGAAGCATACGCAGTCGGAGGATGTGTCAGAGATTCCATCCTTGGCAGAGAACCGGGCGACTGGGATATTACAACATCAGCAATGCCGGAAGAGACAAAGGCATTATTTGACAAAACATTTGATACGGGAATTGAGCATGGAACGATAACCGTACTTTTGAATCATGAGGGATACGAAGTTACGACGTACAGAATCGATGGAAAATACGAAGACAGCAGACATCCGAAAGAAGTCACATTTACAAGAAATCTGAAAGAAGACTTGCTCAGACGAGACTTTACGATCAATGCTATGGCATACAATGACAAGGATGGGATCGTAGATATCTTTGGAGGAATGCAGGATCTGGAAAAGCATATGATCCGCTGTGTGGGAAATGCCAGGGAACGTTTCTCGGAAGATGCACTCCGGATTTTAAGAGGCGTCAGATTTGCGGCACAGCTTGGATTTGAGATTGATGAGGAGACGAAAGAAGGAATGAAGCTTCTTGCGCCGACACTGGAAAATATCAGTGCGGAGAGGATACAGGTAGAACTGGTGAAGATGCTGACATCTGACCGGCCGGAGCTTATAAGAACTGCTTATGAACTTGGGATTACGAAGGTATTTTTGCCGGAATTTGACCGTATGATGGAGACAAAGCAGGAAACACTGCATCATATGTACACAGTCGGGGAACATACCATTCATGCGATGATGAATGTCCGCAATGATAAGATCTTAAGATTAACAATGTTATTGCATGATACAGGCAAACCGGAATACAAGACGATGGATGAAGACGGTGTGGCGCATTTTAAAATGCATGCATTAGGAAGCGAGCGGATTGCCAAAGAAGTGCTTCGGAGATTAAAGTTCGATAATGATACGCTGCATAAGGTTACAAGACTTGTGCTGAATCATGATTACCGCATGCCGGCCGTGCCGAAAAATGTCAGAAGGGCAATGAATAAGATCGGCGAAGACATTTTCCCATACTATATGGAAGTAAGGAGAGCAGATGTTCTGGCACAAAGTGAGTACAAGAGAGCAGAAAAATTAAAAAACCTCGATGAAGTAGAACAGACATATGCAGAGATTATAGAAAAAGGCCAGTGTGTTTCATTAAAAGAATTAGCTGTGACAGGTAGAGATCTGATCCTGGCGGGAATGAAGCCGGGAAAAGAGATAGGGGAAAAGTTAAACGAATTATTGAACCTTGTGATCGAGAATCCGGAAATGAACACCAAAGAGATCCTGCTGAAATATAGTTTCCCGGATAAAGAAGTATAACAGCAGTGAATATTTTTTATATTTCCCACATACATTTAAAAAGAATATCAAGTGTAAAGCGCGGGGAATATAAATGCAGGAATTTGAACAAAAAATACTGGAACAATATGATATAGAAGTAAGCAGCACCCGCAAAGTCAGGGGTGCTGTTTTATGCGAAACAAATAAGGGATTATTCCTTTTAAAGGAGATTACAACATCTGAGAAGAGAATCCCTGCGTTATGTGAACTTTATACACGGCTTTATGAGCAGGGGTATCATAGGATCGATTATGTGGTCACGAACCGTAACGGCGAATATATATCTGCATTGGATAACGGAGACCGGTACATATTAAAGAAATGTTTTGCCGGACGTGAATGCGACATTAAGAAGACAAGGGAAATATTTGAAGCGGCGGGAAATCTGGCAAAACTACATATCATTATGCGTTATGAACTGGAACATGGGATACCGGAAGGAACCAAAACAGATGAAAAATACAGACGGCATAATCGTGAATTGAAAAAGGTCCGGCAGTTTACAAGAAAAGTTGTTCCCAAGGGTGAGTTTGAATTTGCCTTTTTGAAGCAGTTTGATCAGATGTATCAATGGGCAGAGGCAGCAGTGGAAGAACTGGATCGGTCGGATTATGAGAAACTGTATGCCGAAGAGATGAAGAAGTCCGGTATGATACATGGAGAGTATAATTATCATAATATCATTATGACAAAAGAAGGAATCGCCACAACCAATTTTGAAAAATTCCGCAGGGACATTCAGGTGGAAGATCTGTATTATTTCCTCAGGAAGGTTCTGGAAAAAAGTGGATGGAAGCTTCGCCTGGGTGATGGCATGCTGAATGCCTATTCGGCAATACATCCGCTTACGGAGGGCGAAATGGAATATCTGAAGATCCGTCTGATCTATCCGGAAAAATTCTGGAAAACGGCCAATTCGTATTATTGTACAAATAAAGCATGGATATCGGTAAAAAACATAGAAAAGCTTCAGACTGCGATAAGGCAGACAGAAGAGAAAAAAATGTTTTTAAAAGAAGTATTTGGATTTGAACTTTAAAGGTATGGTAAAATAGCGAAAAAGCTTGAAAATACAGGGGAAACGGGGGATTTACCTTGACATTCACAGTGAAAACAGGTATAACAGTACATAAAGGCATGCCATATGACGGGTATGGACGTTGACTTTGTATAAAAAGAATTGAAATCGTGAATTCTAAATGTAAATAAGAGGAGGAACAATCCATGAATAAGACAGAACTGATCGCAGCAATTGCTGACCAGGCAGAATTATCAAAGAAAGACTCTGAAAAAGCTTTAAAAGCTTTTATCGATGTTGTTACAGAAGAATTAAAGAAAGAACATAAAGTACAGGTTGTTGGATTTGGTACTTTCGAAGTAAGCATGAGAGCTGAAAGAGAAGGAAGAAATCCTCAGACAGGCGAGACTATGAAGATTGCTGCATGTAAAGCACCAAAATTCAAAGCTGGTAAAGCATTAAAGGATGCTATCAACGAGTAGTCTGAATTGTAATATTTATAAATGTATTTTATGCCGGAGAGTATCTTGATGCCCTCCGGTTTTTTCAATCGTTATGCGTTCGAAAGAAGCTGCAACCTACAGGCACTGTAGATACCAAAGTATGCAGGAGAATAAAGATATGAGATTAGATAAATTTTTAAAAGTTTCCAGACTGATCAAACGCCGGACCGTAGCTAACGAAGCCTGCGATGCGGGTCGTGTACTGGTGAATGACAAGCCGGCCAAGGCATCGGTAAAGGTAAAACCGGGAGATATCATAGAAATCCAGTTTGGAACAAGAACCGTAAAAGTAGAAGTACTTGATATCAAGGATACGACAAAAAAAGAAGAGGCAGGAGACCTGTTCAAATATTTATAAAATAAATAAAGAGCCTGCGAAAAATCAGCAGATCAGCACAACCTTTCTTAAGTGATCATATGAAAAGTCATAATTTGTGATTTTCGTTCATATGATTAGTAAGAAAGGTTGTGATAGGTTTGGAGACCACAGCAGTACAAAAAAGCCATAAACTGGTATTAAATAACCGGAAAACCGGACTGGTGACCGGAGTGTTGGATGTCCTGTCTTTTAATCTGAATGAGATATTGTTGGAGACGGAGCAGGGAATGCTCATGGTAAAGGGCACGGATCTGCATGTAAACCGGGTGAATCTGGAAAAGGGAGAGATTGATCTGTCCGGCAACATTGAAAGTATCTCTTATTCGGATATACAGTCTCCCGGGAAACAGGCGGAAAGTCTGTTTGGAAAATTGTTTCGCTGAAAAAGCGGAGAGAAATCCGGTGAAATTTATGAAACGGGATGGAAATATGAGATGGGAATAACAAAAGAATTATTTATATTTCTTTCTGCAATATTGTCCGGAGCAATTGTACGTCTTGTATACCGCTGCATAAGCTGTCTGCGAAATGTGATACATCATACGCACTGGATCGTTGAGCTGGAAGATCTGGCATACTGGGTCGGAACCGCAATTTTTTTGTTTGTGCAGATTTACTACACAAGTAGTGGTAGTGTAAGGTGGTATTTTGTACTAGGTATTGGGCTTGGAGCATCAGCTATGTCGGTTTTCCTAGTGGCTGTCAGGAAGTGGTATCGAAAAATTGTATGTCCGGGAAGCGGGTTTTTGGCTGAAACACTTGAAAAAGGCCGGAAAAAAAGATAGAATAAAGGCAATTAACAGGTGAGTGGAATGACAGAGATGTCAAACAAGGGTGAGTAAAATAAGATGAAAGATGTAAAACAGAGAAACCGCAGAAGACGGCAGCGCAGGTGTTCTCAGGATCATAAGAGAAGTGTGCTGGCGATTAGTGCTGTTGTTCTTTTGCTGACAGTTATGGTGTCTGCGAACAGTATGACGTTAAAGGCGAAGAACAGAGAATATCAGGCGCAGGAGACAGAACTGAAAGAGCAGATCCAGGCAGAAAAAGACCGGTCAAAAGAGATCAAAGAATTAGATAAATATGTCGGAACAGACAAATACGTAGAAGACGTAGCGAAAGAAAAGCTGGGTCTGGTACATAATAATGAGATAATTTTCAAAGCAAAATAAGAGTACTCGGAACAAATGATAAGCTTCAGGAAGAGATTCCTGAAGCTTTTTTCTGTTTATCGGGGAAATAAAAAGAAAAGGTCGAAAGGGGAGCAATAAAGTGGCACGGATAAAAGAACAGGAAATATTTGTGAATCCATATGTGGTGCAGATGGACAAATTTGCGGAGTCTCTGCAGCATCTATCAAAAACATTTTTAAATATGGAACATTATAAAGGAACATTGTCCAAAGAAGAAATTGATGAAATGTTTGACAAAGTAACGGGGAATGTCTGTGCCGGTTGTGAGCGAAAAGAAGTGTGTCTCGGCGAGAGGCGGGAGAAAACATATCAGATGATGTATGAAATCATGTGTGCAGCAGAAGAGTATGGTGCAGAACTGAATATGGAATTGAAAAAAAGACTGAAAAGGCAATGCATGCTTGCGCCGCGTTTCCTAAGGGAAAGTCTGGAAGTGTTTGAAAATGCCAAACAGATATTGATGTGGAATCACAGGATGCTGCAGACAAGAGAAGGATATGCCACACAGCTTACAAGCTTTGCAAAGATGATACAGTATACAACCAGAGAACTGGATGCGGGGATCTTTCAGGATGAATATCTGGAAAAACGTATAAAAACAGCCTTAAAAAAAGAGAATGTAAAGATGTTATCGATTGTATTTTATATGACCCAGCAGGGAAAATATGAGGTACATCTGACGGTAAAAGCGGTTAAGGGACGGGTAATCCTTGCAAAAGATATCGCATTTCTGGTGGGAAAATGTATAGGAAGAACCATGATCCCAAGACAGGGAGAACGACTTGTGATAGGAGGGGAATATGGCACCATTGCATGTGTGGAAGGTGCGAAATTCCAGACGCTTCAGGGGATTGCCCGGATCGGAAAAGGACTGGAGCAGATATCGGGGGATACTTTTCTTATGAAAGATCTGCCGGGAGGCCGCAAAGGAATCGCGCTTTCTGATGGAATGGGATCGGGAGAAGAAGCATTCCGGGACAGTACGATGGTGGTAGAAATGTTAGAAGAACTGTTAGAGGCAGGATTCCCGGTAGAGACGGCGGTGCAGATGATGAATACGGCGCTGGTGATCGGAAGGGAAGAAGTGAAATTCTGCACACTGGATGTATGTCTGTTTGATCTGTATCGTGGAAGCTGTGAATTTGTAAAGGCGGGCGCGGCCGCAACATTTATCAAAAAGAAGGATAAAGTTGAAAAAATTGTATCAACAACACTTCCGATCGGGGTTATACAGAATATTGAGATTGACCGGGAAGTGTGTGATCTGGAATCCGGGGATTATGTGGTCATGGTGACGGACGGAGTTCTGGATGCACTTCCGGCAAAAGAACAGGAAGAACAGATGATAGATATTATTCAAAACACGAATATTGTAAATCCGACAGAGTTTGCAAGAAGCATTCTAAGTGAGGTGTTGAAATATTCGGGAGAAATGCCACTGGATGATATGACGATCCTTGTGATCGGCCTGTGGGGAGTGAGCTGACTTTCCGATAAGTTGACTTTCTATAAGAAATTATATATATTTATCATGATATCGAAACAAATAAAAGAGTTATATATTTCGAAAAAATATGAAAACAAATCAGATAAAAAGGAAGACCGGAATGTATGAACGGGTGAGGGCATATGTGAAAAAATACCATATGCTGCAGGAAAAAGATCATGTAATTGCAGGCGTATCGGGAGGTGCAGACTCCGTATGCCTTCTTTTCATGCTTGTAAAACTTCAAAAGGAAATGCGGTTTGGATTGACGGTAGTGCATATTCATCACGGACTTCGCGGAGAAAGTGCGGATGCAGATGAGAATTACGTCAGAGCCCTTTGTGAGAAGCTGGATGTTGAACTTCTGGCTTTTCATGAAGATGTCGGAAGATATGCGAAAGAACAGAAGCTGACGCTCGAAGAGGCAGGAAGGAATGTCAGAAGACATATATTCGAAGAAGTCTGTCACAGGAAAAACGGAACGAGGATTGCGCTGGCGCATCATCAGAATGACAATGCGGAGACACTTCTGTGGAATTTAAGCCGTGGATGTGGTCTTAAAGGGATCGGCGGGATCAGTCCGGTTGACGGAAAGTATATCCGGCCGCTTCTGGGGGTAAGAAGACAGGAAATCGAAGAATATTTAAAAGAAAATAATATAGACTATTGTACCGATGAGACGAATCTGGAAGACCATTATACAAGGAATCGTCTTAGAAATCATGTGATCCCATACCTGGAACGAGAGATTAATCCAAGAGCTGTTTCACATATGGCGGATACGATGGAGCAAATGCGGACAGTGTGGGCATTTATGGAAGAGGAAGTGGAAAAATGCAGAAAATACTGCGTAAAACCCAAACAAGATAAAGCAGATGGAGTAGTGATCCTGGAAGAGGGTTTCCGAAGTGTAAATGAGACTGTCCGGACGTTTCTGATCCATGAACTGTTGTGCGAAACGGCAGGACGCAAAAAAGATATTGAACAGATCCACGTAAAACTGGTGGAAGAACTGATGGAACATCAGACCGGACGAAAGATTATGCTGCCTTATGAGATGACCGGGGAAAGGTGTTACGAAGGAATCTGGCTTCATAAAGTGAAGGATAAAGAAAAATCCGGAGAAAATTCTAAGCCGCCGGTACAGATGCGCATACTGGAACGAACACCACAAACCAGTGTATTTCCTAAAAAAACCTACACGAAATGGTTTGACTATGATATAATTAAGAGCACTGTAAAAATAAGACATAAGCAGCCTGGAGACTATATTACGATTGACAAAAACGGCAGTACACAGAGCCTGAAAAAGTATTTTGTCAATGTGAAAGTCCCGAGAGAAGACAGGGAGAAGATCTGGCTGGCAGCAGACGGCAGCCACATCCTGTGGATCATCGGATACAGACAGAACCAGGTATATCAGGTTACAGATAAAACCAGAAGAATTCTGGAAATAGAATTTAACGGAGGAGAAGAAGATGGCAGAGAAAGTAAAAGTATTAGTTCCTGAAGAGGATGTTGCAAAGAGAATCAAAGAGCTTGGCGAACAGATCAGCAAAGATTATGCCGGAAAGCAGGTACATCTGATCTGTGTATTGAAGGGTGGCGTATTCTTCATGTGCGAACTGGCGAAGAGAATCACCGTTCCGGTATCAATGGACTTTATGAGTGTCAGCAGCTACGGTGACGGAACGAAGTCAAGCGGTGTTGTTAAGATCGCAAAAGACTTAGATGAGACACTGGAAGGAAAAAATGTACTGATCGTGGAGGATATTATTGACTCCGGAAGAACATTATATTATCTGATGGACATCTTATCTAAGAGAAATCCAAAGAGCATGAAGCTCTGTACGCTTCTGGATAAACCGGAAAGAAGAGTAAAAGATGTAAAAGTAGATTATGTCGGATTCAATATCCCGGACGAATTCGTTGTGGGATATGGACTGGATTACGCCCAGAGATACAGAAATCTTCCATTCATCGGAGTGGTAGAGGGCGTGGAATAAGGCGCGGCATAAGAAAGGAGCCTGAAAATTGAATAATAAGAAAGCGAGAGGGCTGAATGGTGTTGTATTCCTCGTGTTTGTCGTATTTTTGTTCGCAGCACTGTGGTTTACCAATCAGTTCGATCAACGAGAGAAAGAAATTTCCTGGAAGAAATTCCAACAGCTGGTTCAGAACGACAAGATCGAGTCTGTAGAAGTGAATCAGAACAAGAGCGTTCCGACGGGGCGCGTGGAGATTACGCTGAAGAGAGATGACAGTTCCGATAATGTCAGATATCTGTATGTCTCCGATGTAAATGAGATCCAGGATTACCTGAAAGAGCAGAATGTGGATTATACCATGCCGGATATTCCACAGGACAACTGGGCAGCAACTACATTTCTGCCGGTTATCCTTACACTGGTCGGAGTGTTCCTGATCTTTGGTCTGATGAACCGTCAGGGCGGCGGGGCCAATTCGAAAGCAATGAATTTCGGAAAGAGCCGTGCAAAACTGAGCACAGACCGTGACAAGAAAGTGACATTTGCCCAGGTGGCAGGTCTGGAAGAAGAAAAAGAGGAACTGGAGGAGATCGTTGATTTCCTGAAGTCTCCGAAGAAATATATCCAGGTGGGAGCAAGAATCCCGAAAGGTGTACTGTTAGTAGGCCCTCCGGGAACCGGTAAGACGCTGCTTGCCAAAGCAGTTGCCGGAGAAGCAGGAGTTCCGTTCTTTACGATCTCCGGTTCAGACTTTGTGGAAATGTTCGTTGGTGTCGGAGCTTCCCGTGTCAGAGACTTGTTCGAGGAAGCGAAGAAGAATGCACCGTGTATCATTTTCATCGATGAGATCGATGCAGTTGCAAGACGCCGTGGAACCGGAATGGGCGGCGGACACGATGAGCGTGAGCAGACACTGAACCAGTTGCTGGTAGAGATGGACGGATTCGGCGTCAATGAAGGCATCATTGTGATGGCGGCTACAAACCGTGTGGATATTCTTGACCCTGCAATCTTACGTCCGGGACGATTCGACCGTAAGGTTATGGTCGGAAGACCGGATATTAAGGGCCGTGAAGAGATCCTCAAGGTACATGCGAAGGGGAAACCGTTAAGCGAAGAGATCGATCTGCAGCAGATCGCGCAGACAACGGCAGGATTTACCGGAGCTGATCTTGAAAATCTCTTGAACGAAGCAGCAATTCTGGCTGCAAAGGATAACAGAGTATTCTTAAAACAGGAAGACATAAAAAAAGCATTTGTCAAAGTTGGAATCGGTGCGGAGAAGAAGAGCCGCGTTATTTCCGAAAAAGAGAAGAGAATCACAGCATTCCACGAAGCAGGGCATGCGATCTTGTTCCATGTGCTTCCAGATGTGGGACCTGTATACAGTGTTTCAATCATCCCGACGGGAAGTGCGGGCGGATATACGATGCCGCTTCCGGAAAAGGATGAGATGTTTAATACAAAAGGAAAGATGCTTCAGGATATTACGGTAGCACTTGGCGGACGTGTAGCCGAAGAAGAAGTATTTGATGATATTACAACCGGTGCATCTCAGGATATCAAGCAGGCAACGGGCCTGGCCAAATCCATGGTTACGAAGTTCGGTATGTCAGAGGCAGTCGGACTTATTAACTATGATGATGACAACAATGAGGTGTTCATCGGACGTGATCTGGCGCACACAGCAAGAGGCTACGGAGAGGGCGTGGCGACTGTGATCGACCAGGAAGTAAAGAGAATTATTGATGAATGTTATGACAGAGCAAGACATATCATTAGAAAATATGATGATGTTCTGCATGCATGCGCAGATCTTCTGTTGGAAAAAGAAAAGATTTCCAGGGAAGAATTTGAAGCGCTGTTCCCGGAAGATGTATCAGAAGACTAGAAGAAAGCGTGCTCCTTTCCGAGAGCAAAAAATGAGAGAGGTGTTAGTTATATGAATAAGACGGCTTTATTTTGTGATGGAACAGAAGGATATGTGTATCCCCCTGAACCGAAAGAAAGCGAACTGGTGACATTCCGGTTCCGTACGGCGAAGGATGATGTAGACAGAGTAGGGCTTGTGACATCGGCTGACACATATGTAATGGAAAAAGAATGCACACAGGGAGAGTTTGATTATTATACGTTCGAGACACGTCTGGGGGAAGAGCCGTTCAGATATTGTTTCGAAGTGCAGTCTGGGACAGAAAAATATTATTATGGACGATGTGGAATCTCTCGCGAGATCCTGGAGTACTATAATTTTGTTGTAGTACCCGGATTTTCCACACCGGACTGGGCAAAGGGAGCGGTTATGTATCAGATATTTACAGACCGCTTTTATAACGGAGATAAGTCAAATGATGTAGAGACGAATGAGTATTACTACATTGGGGATTATTCGCAGAGAGTAACGAACTGGGACAAATATCCGGCGAACATGGGTGTAAGAGAGTTCTACGGAGGAGACTTGCAGGGAGTCATGGATAAGCTTGATTATCTGCAGGATCTGGGCGTAGAAGTCGTATATTTTAATCCGTTATTTGTGTCACCGTCCAACCACAAATACGATATCCAGGATTATGATTATATCGATCCGCATTATGGAAGGATCGTAGATGACGGAGGCGAGGTGCTTCCGAATGGTGTGACGGACAACAGTCAGGCAACGAAGTATAAAAAACGCACGACAGGTCTTAAGAACCTGGAAGCAAGTAATGAGTTGTTCATTAAACTGGTGGAGGAATTACATCGCCGTGGAATGAAAGTGATTCTGGACGGCGTGTTCAACCACTGTGGTTCATTCAATAAATGGATGGACCGTGAGAGAATTTACGAAGGTGAAGAGGATTATGAACCGGGTGCTTATGTATCGGCAGACAGTCCGTACAGAAGCTACTTCCGTTTCTTCAAAGAAGGACCGGAGAATTGGCCGTATAATGCCAATTACGATGGCTGGTGGGGACATGATACTCTGCCGAAACTGAATTACGAAGATTCTGTAAAACTGGAAAATTATATCTTATATATCGGACGGAAATGGGTATCGCCGCCGTATAATGTAGATGGATGGCGTCTGGATGTGGCAGCAGACCTGGGACGCAGCAATGAATACAATCACGAGTTCTGGCAGAAATTCCGAAGAGCCGTGAAAGATGCAAATCCGAATGCACTGATCCTTGCCGAACATTACGGTGATCCGAGTGACTGGCTTAAGGGGGATGAGTGGGATACCGTTATGAACTATGATGCGTTCATGGAGCCGGTTACATGGTTCCTGACCGGAATGGAAAAGCATAGTGATGAGGCGAGAGAAGAGCTCCTTGGTAACATCGATAACTTTATCGGTTCGATGGCACATCACATGTCGAACATGCTGACTCCGTCACTTCAGGTGGCGATGAATGAGCTTTCCAACCATGATCATTCCAGATTCTTAACGAGAACGAATCACATGGTTGGCCGTGTGGAACATCTGGGACCGGAAGCTGCGAACGAGTATGTGAATAAAGCGGTTATGCGTGAAGCGGTTGTTATGCAGATGACCTGGGTCGGAGCTCCGACGGTATATTATGGTGATGAGGCTGGTGTCTGTGGATTTACAGATCCGGATAACAGAAGAACCTATCCGTGGGGACATGAAGATCAGGAACTGATCGCATTCCACAAAGAAGCGATCCGCATCCACAAAGAGCATCCGGCACTTAAGACCGGTTCGTTGAAGATCCTTGGCGGAGAGGAAAATATCCTGTCTTATGCGAGATTTAAAGGGCATGACCGGATCATTGTTGTGATCAATAACCGCAGCGAACGTGCGGAAGTAAAAGTTCCTGTATGGGAAGCAGAGATTCCGATAAAATGCCGCATGAAACGTCTGCTATATTCTTACAAAGATGGATATACAACAGAGTACGAAGAGTATCTGGTAGAAGACGGAGAAGTGGTTGCGAACATGGGACCACATTCGGCACTTGTACTGGGAATGAGAAATGAAGAGGATCATGACTGGCTGTATATTTTGTAGAATGGGTATGGACCGGCTAATAGTGAATTTTGTAAAGAAGATACAAACAGACTAATAGTGAAATAAAGAAAATAAAAAGATTACCGGAAAATGTAGTGCGTTTTCCGGTAATCTTTTTTTACGTTTTTATACAAACATAATAATGTGAGATCTGGTTTCGATAATGCAAAATTATATTATTTTGTAAGAACTTCTACACCATCTTCTTTGATAAGAACCATATATTCAATCTGAGCAGAAAGACCGTCGTCATCCGTATAAACGGTCCATCCGTTGTCTTCATCTACATAGAATTCCGGAGAACCCTGATTGATCATCGGCTCGATCGTGAACATCATACCAGGAACCAGAACCATCTCACTGCCCTTCGGAGTAACATAACTTACGAATGGCTCTTCGTGGAATTCCAGACCGATTCCATGGCCGCCGATCTCCTCTACGACAGAATATCCATTTTCCTGTGCATATGAATTGATCGCATAAGCAATGTCTCCAAGATGTCCCCAAGGTTTTGCTGCTTTAAGTCCAAGTTCTACGCATTCTTTTGTAACACGGACAATACGTTCGGCTTCCGGTGATACGTCACCGATCGTGAACATACGGGATGCATCAGAGAAATATCCGTTTAAAATCGTAGACACATCTACGTTGATGATATCTCCATCGATTAGAATCTCATTTTCACTTGGGATACCGTGGCAGATGACGTTGTTGATGGAAGTACATACGCTCTTCGGGAATCCCTCATAATTCAGAGGCGCCGGGATTCCTCCGTGCTCTGTTGTGAAATCATATACAAGTTTGTCAATTTCGGCAGTGCTCATTCCTGCATGAATATGAGCTGCTACATGGTCGAGAACTGCGGTGTTCAGTTCTGCACTTTTTTTGATCATTTCAATCTGTTCCGGTGTCTTCAGTAATGAACGGTCAGGAACGATCTGGCCTTTGGACGCAAGTGTCCACAATTTTATATCTAACTTATCCACAATACTACCTGCTTTCTACACAAATTTTCCACATGTATTATAGCACGTTTTGGAAAAAGAGACAGGGGAATTTTTGTCAATAGGATTGCCGCAAATGAAAAATCCTCTGTCCCTTATTGTCTCCACCATAAAAATAAGTTATAATTTTACTGGTATTGTATACAGAATGTGGATAAACTATTATGGCTCATAGTAATGATAAAGTTATACACAGGCAATATAGAAAGGAGCAGACATATGTTAAGAATAGGAATGCTCACAAGCGGCGGCGACTGCCAGGCACTGAATGCAGCGATGAGAGGCGTCGTAAAGGGGCTTTTTTCAAAACGAGATGATGTAGAAATTTATGGATTTCAAGATGGATATAAAGGTTTGATCTATTCGAACTTTAAGATGCTTACGTCAAAAGACTTTTCGGGGATTCTGACACTTGGTGGAACGATTCTGGGAACATCCAGACAACCGTTCAAGTTAATGAGAGTACCGGATAAGGACGGAATTGACAAAGTAGAGGCAATGAAACACACTTACCACAAGCTGAATCTGGACTGCCTGGTAATCCTTGGGGGAAATGGAACACACAAATCAGCCAATATGCTGAGAGAAGAAGGACTTAATGTGGTAACACTTCCGAAGACGATTGATAACGATCTTTGGGGAACGGACATGACATTCGGATTCCAGAGTGCGGTAGACATTGCAACAGATACAATTGACAGGATCCATACAACAGCAACGTCTCACAGCCGTGTATTTATCGTGGAAGTAATGGGCCACAAAGTAGGATGGGTAACACTTCATGCAGGAATTGCCGGCGGTGCCGATATTATTCTGCTTCCGGAGATGCCATATGACATCAATTCAGTAGTTGAAGCAATTGAAAAGCGCGGCAAAGTAGGAAAGAGATTCACAATTATTGCTGTTGCAGAAGGTGCGATTTCAAAAGAAGATGCAGCGCTTTCAAAGAAGGAATTAAAAGAGAAAAAAGCAAAGAAGAAATACCCTTCTGTTGCATATGAACTTGCTGAGAAGATTCAGGAAAAAACAGATAAAGAAGTAAGAATTACTGTGCCTGGACATACACAGCGAGGCGGCTCTCCGTGTGCATATGACCGTGTGCTTGCAACAAGACTTGGTGCAGAAGCTGCGAGAGCAATTCTGGAAGGTGATTTTGGATGTATGGTAGGAACAAAGAATCAGGAGATTATCCGTGTACCATTGTCAGAAGTTGCCGGAAAATTAAAATATGTAGATCCAAAGGCATCAATCATTAAAGAAGCAAAAACCATCGGTATCAGCTTCGGTGATGAATAAGATACACAGGTTAAGCAGGATCTGCATTTAGACAAGGAGTGTAAAGAATGTCATATACGGCATTATACCGTAAATTCCGTCCGGATGAATTCGAAGATGTAAAAGGACAGGATGCGATCGTCCGGACGCTTAAGAACCAGATCAATGCAGACCGTATCGGACATGCATATCTGTTCTGCGGGACAAGAGGAACCGGTAAGACGACGGTTGCAAAAATATTTGCGAAAGCAGTCAACTGCGAACATCCGGTAGACGGAAGTCCGTGCGGGGAGTGCGCAATGTGCAAGTCGATCGCAGCGGGTACATCGATGAACGTGATCGAGATCGATGCGGCATCGAATAATGGTGTGGATAATATCCGAGAGATCCGCGAAGAAGTCACATACCGTCCGACAGAAGGAAAATATAAAGTATATATCATCGACGAGGTGCATATGCTGTCGATCGGTGCGTTCAATGCATTATTAAAAACATTGGAAGAACCGCCGGAATATGTTATATTTATTCTTGCGACAACGGAGGCACACAAGATCCCGATTACGATCTTAAGCCGTTGTCAGCGATATGATTTTAAGAGAATTTCCATTGAAACGATCGCAGCAAGACTGCGGGAACTGATTGATAAAGAAGGATGGGACGTAGAAGATAAGGCGGTCCGTTATATTGCGAAGATGGCGGACGGTTCCATGCGAGATTCATTAAGTCTTCTGGATCAGTGTGCCGCGTTCTATATGAATGAGACACTGACATATGATCATGTACTGGAAGTGCTGGGAGCGGTGGATACGGAAGTGTTCAGCCGGCTTTTAAGACAGCTGCTTGCGATGGATGTGCATCAGGTGATCGAAACGGTCGATGAGCTGGTGATGCAGGGAAGAGAACTGTCCCAGCTTGCGGCAGATTTCACATGGTATCTGCGAAATCTCCTTCTGGTGAAGAGTTCGGATAATATGGAAGATGTACTGGATGTGTCGTCTGAAAATCTTGCACTTTTAAAAGAAGAAGCACAGATGATCGACAGCGATACGCTGATCCGTTACATCCGAATTTTCTCAGATCTGACGAACCAGTTAAAATATGCGACCCAGAAGAGGGTACTTCTGGAAGTGACACTGATCAAATTGTGCCGTCCGGCGATGGATCAGAACAAAGATGCATTACTGGACCGCATCCGTGCGATCGAGAAGCAGCTCGAAGAGGGGGCGTGGGAAGCACCGGTCAGAGAACGCATCGTATATGCATCGGATGCAAAAGAGACGGGAGAACCGAGGCCAAAGCCGGAACTTCCGCAGGCATTGAACGAAGATGTGAAAGCGGTGGCAAAAGATTTCCGGATGATCATCAATGAGGCTTCCCCGATGCTCAGAACCTATCTGAAAAAAGCAAGACTGAGTGCAGGAGAAGGCAACAGGCTTCTGGTCGTACTGCCGGATGAACTGAGCGCAAGTGCGGTGGCAACACCGGAACATAAAGAAGAGATCCAGTCACTGATCGAGCAGAAGATTGGCAAAAAAGTAGAGATAGACGTCCGCCAGATGGAGGCGGGACGCAGATTCGAAGATAATTTTGTGGATCTGGAGAATCTGATTAATATGGAAATTACTGTAGAAGACGAATAGGAGGATATTATCATGGCAAAAAGAGGTGGATTCCCAGGCGGCGGAATGCCGGGAAATATGGCAAATCTGATGAAACAGGCACAGAAGATGCAGCGTCAGATGGAAGAACAGGCAAAGGAAATGGAGACAAAAGAATTCAGCGCAACTGCAGGCGGTGGTGCTGTTGAAGTTACTGTTTCCGGAAGCAAGAAGATCTTAAAAGTAAAACTGGATGAAGAAGTTGTAGATCCGGATGATGTAGAGATGCTGGAAGATCTGCTTGTGGCAGCAGTCAACGAAGCATTGGAGAAAGTAGACGCAGAGACAACTTCTGCAATGTCTAAGTTCACCGGCGGCATGGGCGGCGGAATGCCGGGATTATTCTAGGAGAAATTCCAGGAGAAGGTTCCGGGAGAATTATTCTTACAGGGAGTTAAAAACTATGGATTATTACAGTAATCAGATGAGCAAACTGATCGAGGAACTGTCATGTCTTCCGGGAATCGGAGCAAAATCTGCGGCAAGACTTGCATTTCATCTGATCCATATGCCGGTTGATGATGTAAAGAGACTGGCTTCTACAATGGTGGAAGCCAGAGAGAACATAAAATATTGCAAAGAATGTTATACACTGACGGATCAGGAACTGTGTCCGATCTGCAGCAACAGTAATCGTGACCACCAGACGATCATGGTAGTGGAGAATACGAGAGACCTTGCGGCATACGAAAAGACCGGAAAATATAACGGTGTATACCACGTGCTTCACGGAGCAATCTCTCCGATGCTTGGTATCGGTCCGGAAGATATCAAACTGAAGGAACTGATCGAACGTCTGCAGGGAGATGTGAAAGAAGTGATTATTGCCACGAACTCAAGCCTGGAAGGTGAGACGACAGCAATGTATATCAGTAAGCTGATCAAACCGACGGGAATTAAGGTGAGCAGGATTGCAAGTGGTGTTCCGGTTGGAGGAGATCTGGAGTATATCGATGAAGTGACACTTCTACGGGCACTTGAAGGAAGGACAGAGCTGTAGCCCTGTCCCCTTTTTAACTTATCATGCGTTTGAAAAAGCTGCCAGTTGCCAAAGCAATCGTAATGAGCTGTCAGGTTCAGCAGAGTTTTGACGGTCGGCATTGGAGGTGAGATAAATGAAGAAAAAGGTTACATCAACGGATATTGCACATGCTGCCGGGGTATCACAGTCCACAGTTTCCATGATCCTGAACAAAAAGTACGATGTATCATTTGCAAAAGATACTGTGGAAAGAGTGGAAAATGCGGCAAAAGAACTGGGATATGTTCCGCCGAAGCGGAAAACGAGAAAAGGAACAAAACGGGAGAAGCTTCTTGTTGTATTCTGCCCAAACCTGACGAATCCGTATTATGTTATGCTGCTTCAGGGGATTGAGGCACATGCGAAAGAAAAAGGTTTCGGCCTTTTTGTATGCAATACGCAGAGAGACCTCAGGATGGAAGAGCGCTATCTGAAAATGATGTGGCAGTTAAGACCGCTTGGAATTATCTATACCTGTAATCCGAGCCATTGCTTTATGGAACTTGTGGGAGAAATTGCAGAACAGATACCGGTTGCGATCGTCAATAACCAGAATGAAAAGATGAATGTAGATGCGGTGGAACTTGACAATTCCAAGCTTGGAAGAGTCATGGCGAAACATCTGCTGGAACTGGGACACAGGAAAGTTGCATATATAGCACCGCCGCTTACGGCAAGGCAGAAGCAGCGTTCGAAGCGGGTAGAGGGCTTCCTGAAAGAATATGAGAAAGTCGGACTGCGTGACCAGGTGATCATAAAAGCGGCAAAAGAAGAAATCGATCTGGATGTGGCGCATATTGATTCGGAGTACAAGATCGGGTATGAGCTGACGAAAGAATTGTTGAAGGAAACGACGGATGTGACAGCAATCGTCGGACTGAATGATATGATCGCATTTGGAATCATGGATGCACTTCATGAAGCAAAGATAAAGGTGCCGACCGATGTGTCCGTGATGGGGTGTGACAACACCTTGTTTGCAAGAATGCATAACATGAATCTGACGACCATCGAACATTTTGTGACTTTCAAAGGAAGAGATGCATGTGATATAATAATGAAGAAGATAGCCACACATCATTCGACGAATACAGGTGCGGTTCCGATCAGTACATATCATGTGGAGTATGAGCCGCAATTAATCGTCCGGGGGACGACAACGTATGCGAAAAATGCCCGAAAAAAGAAAAATTAATTCTTTTGCGAAAATTATTATTAATAAATTCGAGATTTTACAAAACAAAAATGCATGTTAAATTTAAATAATCCCATAAAATGCGTGAAAATCGTTAATAAAATGAAAAGATTAAAAAAATATCGTTAACATTTCTACAAAAAAATATGCGAAATTCAATTAATAATTTTATAATATTAACAGAAAAAATTACTAATAAAAAATCAAAGCTATTGACCAGAGTTCCTTAAATAGAGTATAATTCAACCAAACGATAACAAGGGAATGGTGAACAGATTTCACCGGTTTTAAGGAGGAAGAATAACATGAAATTTTTCATTGACACAGCGAACGTAGAAGATATTAAGAAAGCAAATGACATGGGAGTTATCTGTGGAGTAACAACAAACCCATCTCTGATCGCAAAAGAAGGTAAAGTATTCGAAGAAGTTATTGCTGAGATCGCTTCTATCGTAGACGGACCAATCAGTGGAGAAGTAAAGGCAACAACAACAGATGCTGAAGGCATGATCGCTGAAGGAAGAGAGATCGCTAAGATCCATCCTAACATGGTAGTTAAGATCCCTATGACAGTAGAAGGATTAAAAGCAGTAAAAGTTCTTACAGCTGAAGGAATCAAGACAAACGTAACACTGATCTTCAATGCGAATCAGGCACTTCTTGCAGCAAGAGCCGGCGCTACATATGTATCACCATTCCTTGGACGTCTGGACGATATCTCTACAAGAGGAGTAGACTTAATCTCAGAGATCGCACAGATCTTCGAAGTTGCAGGAATCGATACAGAGATCATCGCAGCAAGTGTACGTAACCCAATCCACGTAACAGACTGTGCATTAGCAGGTGCTGATATCGCAACTGTACCTTACAAAGTAATCGAGCAGATGACACATCATCCATTAACAGATGCAGGAATCGAGAAATTCCAGGCTGATTACAAAGCAGTATTCGGAGAATAAGAATAAGTAAAGCTATCATATAAATGATTCAGGAGGAACAACATGAACAAATTAGAGCTTATGAAGACAGCCAACGAAGTCCGCAAGGGCATCGTTACTGCAGTTCACAGTGCAAAATCCGGACATCCGGGTGGATCACTGTCAGCAGCAGACATTTATACATATCTGTATTTTGAAGAGATGAATATTGATCCTAAGGATCCTAAGAAAGCAGACCGTGACCGTTTTGTATTATCAAAAGGACACACAGCACCAGGATATTATTCAACACTGGCACACAGAGGATTCTTCCCGGTTGAAGATCTGACAACTCTTCGTAAAGTTGGATCATACCTTCAGGGACATCCGGATATGAAACACATCCCAGGTGTTGATATGTCAAGTGGATCTCTTGGACAGGGCATCTCAGCTGCAGTAGGAATGGCTATTTCTGCTAAACTTTCAAATGATGATTACAGAGTATACACACTTCTCGGAGACGGTGAGATCCAGGAAGGACAGGTATGGGAAGCTTCTATGTTAGCAGGACACAGAAAGCTGGACAACCTGGTAGTGATCGTTGACAATAACAACCTTCAGATCGATGGAAAGATTACAGACGTTAACTCTCCATATCCGATCGATAAGAAATTCGAGGCATTTAACTTCCATGTGATCAATATTGATGGAAATGACTTTGACCAGATCGAAGCAGCTTTCAAAGAGGCTCGCAAGACAAAGGGAATGCCAACTGCAATTATTGCAAAGACAATCAAAGGAAAAGGAGTTTCCTTCATGGAAGACCAGGCTGGATGGCATGGAAAAGCTCCTAACGATGAGCAGTATGCACAGGCAATGGAAGAATTAGAGAAAGCAGGTGAAGCATTATGTCAGAAGTAAAGAAAATCGCAACAAGAGAAAGCTACGGTAATGCTTTAGTAGAATTAGGAAAAGAACATGAAGATTTGGTAGTATTAGACGCTGACCTTGCAGAAGCTACCAAGACAGGAATGTTCAAGAAAGTTTTCCCGGAACGTCACATTGACTGTGGAATCGCTGAGTGTAACATGATTGGAGTTGCAGCAGGTATCGCTGCTACAGGAAAAGTTCCATTTGCAAGTTCATTTGCTATGTTTGCAGCAGGGCGTGCATTTGAGCAGGTTCGTAACTCGGTTGGATATCCAAAATTAAATGTTAAGATCGGTGCTACACATGCCGGAATCTCTGTCGGAGAAGATGGAGCTACACATCAGTGTAACGAAGATATCGCTCTTATGAGAACAATCCCGGGAATGATCGTAATCAATCCTTCCGATGATGTAGAAGCAAAAGCAGCTGTAAAAGCAGCTTATGAGCATGTAGGACCTGTATATCTTCGTTTCGGAAGACTTGCAGTTCCGGTTATCAATGATAACGCAGATTACAAATTCGAGATTGGTAAAGCCATTACACTTCGTGAAGGTACAGATGTGACAATCATCGCAACAGGTCTTGAAGTATCTGAATCCCTCGCAGCAGCAGAGAAGCTTGCAGCAGACGGAATCAGTGCAGAAGTAATCAACATGCACACAATCAAACCACTGGATGAAGCAGCAGTTGTTGCAGCAGCGGCTAAGACAGGAAAGATCGTAACAGTAGAAGAACATTCTGTTATCGGTGGACTTGGAAGTGCAGTATGCGACGTAGTTGCAGAGAAAGCACCAGCTAAGGTAATGAAGATTGGTGTAAATGACACATTTGGTGAGTCTGGTCCGGCTGTAGAACTGATTAAGAAATATGGTCTTGATGCAGACAGCATTTATGCAAAAGTAAAAGAATTCGTGAAATAATTAATAAAGAACGGATAGCCAGAGGCTGCCATTCTGACGAAAAAATTTCGTTGGATGGCAGCCTTTTTTGATTGCCATACGTTCGGAAGAAGCTGCCGGTGGCAGGCTCTGGAGATACTTAAGTATGTAAGAGAAGCTGCTGTTGACAGGTCCTGGAGATGACAAAATATACAGTAAAGCTGATATCTGCAAGGGGCAAACCCAGGTTGACCGAGTTTGAATATATGATAGGGAAAAGTGAAAAAACATTTGAATCAGTCATAATTACACTTCTTTTGTGCATATCCAACCAAAAACAACCAGAATATTTGTGAAATAACATGATTGAAATTGACTGAGTTTGACGGTATAATGAATTCAACAAGTTGAAAGGGGTAAGAAATATGATTTATACAGTTACGTTTAATCCATCGCTGGATTACATCGTTTCAGTGGATGATTTTAAACTCGGACTTACAAACCGTACAAGCTCAGAACTCATGCTTCCAGGTGGAAAGGGAATCAACGTTTCTATCGTACTTAAGAATCTTGGAATTGAAAGTACAGCACTTGGGTTCATGGCAGGATTTACGGGAAAAGAAATAGCAAGAAGACTGGAAGAAGACGGAGTGACATCTGATTTCATCCAGATTGAAGAAGGAATATCAAGAATCAATTTAAAGCTGAAATCAATCGACGGAACAGAGATCAACGGAAGTGGTCCTGAGATTCCAAAAGACAAAGTAGAAGAACTGATGGACCGTCTGAATACGATGAAAGAAGGAGATATCTTATTCCTTGCGGGAAGTATCCCGGCGTCTATGCCGGATGATATCTACAGCCGGATCATGAAAGAGCTGAAAGATAAGGGAGTTATGATCGTCGTAGATGCGACAAGAGATCTCCTGATGAACGTTCTTAAGTATCATCCATTCCTGATCAAGCCAAATAATCACGAACTTGGTGAGATTTTCGGAGTGACTCTTAAGACAAGAGAAGAAGTCATTCCTTACGGAAGAAAGCTTCAGGAAAAAGGAGCGAGAAATGTACTGATCTCCATGGCGGGTGAAGGAGCGGTACTGATCGCAGAGAACGGAGAGGTCTACAGCTCACCGGCACCGAAAGGCACACTGGTCAATGGTGTAGGAGCCGGAGATTCCATGGTAGCAGGATTTATGGCAGGCTGGATGGAAAAGCAGGATTATGAGCATGCTTTCCATATGGGAGTCGCAACCGGAAGTGCGAGTGCATTTTCCGAATATCTGGCAACCAGACCGGAAGTAGAAGAAGTATATAAGCAGCTGGTGTAAGGCATAAAAGAGAGAAGTGTTGCAAAGAAAATATATTTATCAACAGGAGGGAAAATCATATGAGAATCACAGATTTGCTGGATGCAAGAAGTATTCTTTTGGATGCATCGCCAAAGAGCAAGAGCGAAGCGCTCGACCAGATCGTTGATCTCATGGTAAAGAGCGAAAAGATCAATGACAAAGAAGCATATAGAAAGCAGGTATATGCAAGAGAAGAAGAAAGTACCACAGGAATCGGCGAGGGAATTGCAATTCCACACGGAAAATGCGATGCAGTAACCAAACCGGGACTGGCAGCAATGGTAGTAAAGGACGGTGTGGATTTTGATTCACTGGACGGCGAACCGGTAACATTAATGTTCCTGATCGCAGCACCGAATACAGAAGATAACATTCATCTGGACGTATTAAGTAAATTATCTGTTCTTCTGATGAATGAAGAATTTACAGAATCCTTAAGAAATGCAAAGACAGTTGAAGAGTTCATGAACATTATCAATGATGCGGACGAAAAAGAAGCAGGTATTGATGAGAGACTTGCAGGAGCAGATGAAGAAAGCACAGCAGAAGAGACAACCGGAAAAGTAAAGATTCTTGCAGTTACATCCTGCCCGACAGGAATTGCGCACACATATATGGCCGCAGAAGGAATTGAAAAAGCAGCCAAAGCAAAGGAATGTGCAGTCAAGGTAGAGACAAGAGGTTCCGGCGGAGCAAAAAATGTCCTGACGGCCAAAGAGATTGAAGAGGCAGACGGAATCATCGTAGCAGCCGATGCGCAGGTACCGTTGGACCGTTTTGATGGAAAGAAAGTAATTATCTGCCAGGTATCGGATGGTATCAGTAAAGCAGATGAACTGGTAGACCGTGTGATTAACGGAGATGTCCCTGTATATCATGCAGCAAACGGAGCAGAAGTAAAGGAAAGCAACAGCGGCAAATCAAGTGGAATCGGACATCAGATCTATACACAGCTTATGAATGGTGTATCACATATGCTTCCGTTCGTAGTAGGTGGAGGTATCCTGATCGCACTTGCATTCCTGATTGACGGACTCTGTGTAGATATGAATGCATTATCAGCAGCAGACAGAGGTAACTTCGGTACGATCACACCGGTAGCGGCACAGCTTAAGACAATTGGCGATCTTGCATTTGGACTGATGCTTCCGGTACTGGCTGGCTATATTGGCGAAGCGATCGGTGACAGACCGGCACTTGCAGTTGGTTTTGTAGGCGGACTTATGGCAGCAAATGGAAAATCAGGATTCCTTGGAGCACTGGTAGCAGGTTTTGTATCTGGATATCTGATTCTCCTTCTTAGAAAATTATGTGATAAACTTCCGGAAGCACTTGAGAAAATTGCACCGGTACTGATCTATCCGGTATTTGGAATTCTGGGAATCGGTCTCCTTATGAACTTTGCAGTAGAACCGATCATGGGTGCGATCAACACAGCACTGAACAATGGACTGACAGGAATGGGCGGCTCAAGTAAGATCGTGCTTGGACTGATCCTTGGCGGAATGATGGCAATCGATATGGGAGGCCCGTTCAACAAAGCAGCATATGTATTCGGTACAGCGGCAATCGCAGCAGGAAACTATGACATCATGGCAGCGGTTATGATCGGAGGAATGACGCCTCCATGTGCGATCGCCCTTGCAACATTATTATTTAAGAACAAATTTACAAAATCCGAAAGAGAAGCAGGACCGACCAACTTTGTTATGGGACTTGCATTTATCACAGAAGGAGCGATCCCATATGCGGCAGCTGATCCGCTTCATGTACTTCCATCCTGCATTGCAGGTTCTGCAGTAGCCGGAGCACTGTCTATGGCATTTGGATGTACACTGATGGCACCACACGGTGGAATCTTCGTGTTCCCTGTAGTAGGAAATGCGCTGATGTATCTGGTGGCACTGGTAGTAGGAACTGTAATCTCAGCAGTATTACTTGGAGTGCTGAAAAAGAAAGTCGCTTAGGAAATAAATGTTAAAATACAGGTTTGCCAGTAGAAATATTGACAGACCTGTAAAAAATGAATAGAATGAAAATCACAAAATGTAATATTTATGGAGGTATGAAAATGAAAGAATTTAAGTATGTAATCACAGATAACGAAGGAATCCACGCTCGTCCGGCAGGAGAGTTAGTTAAACTTGCAAAATCTTTCGAAGCATCAGTAATGATCGAAAAAGAAGGAAAGAAAGCTGATTGCAAGAAGATCTTCGGTCTTATGGGTCTTGGAGCAAAGAAAGGTCATGAAGTAACATTCACATTTGAAGGTGCTGATGAAGAAGCAGCATGTGAAGCAGTAAGTAAATTCATGCAAGAGAACCTGTAGGAGGTCATATGCTTACAGAACAGCGTTATGAACAGATATTGAAGCTTCTTGAAAAAGAGGGCAGCATTACCGTAACGGAAGTAAAAGAACTTCTGAATATATCGGAATCGACTGTGCGAAGAGATATCACAGCGCTTCATAATGCAGGAAAACTGGTGAAAGTGTTTGGCGGTGCGGTTGCATCGGATCACGTAGTGACGCCACAGGAGCCTACAGTGGCACAGAAAATTACAGTTCATGTATCGGAAAAGCAGCGTATAGCAGAATATGCGGCTGGGTTGATTGGACAGGGAGAGTTCATATATCTGGATGCAGGAACGACAACCGGATATATGCTGGAGTTCTTCTGTGATAAGGATATAACTGTTGTTACGAATGCTGTTGCGCACGCACAGCGGTTGGCCCAAGCAGGCGTAAAAGTCCGGCTGGTAGGAGGAGAACTGAAAAGTTCGACGGAAGCTGTTGTGGGAAGTGAAGCGATGCAGACGCTTAGAAAATACCATTTTACGAAAGGTTTCTTTGGAACCAATGGCGTGACTAAGAAAGCCGGATTTACGACACCGGATGCGAATGAAGCTATGGTGAAGAAAACCGCAATAGAACAATGCCAGAAAAAATATGTATTATGTGACCATTCTAAATTCGGAGAGGTCAGTTCAGTAACTTTCCTGGCATTTACAGGTGCAGATGTGATCACGGATCGTATCGCAGAAGGATATCAGGATTGCGGGAATATTGTGGTCATAGAATAAACGAATAAGACGATAGAGAGATAGGAATACTTTTGGGTATTTCTATCTTTTTTTACATTTATAACAGAGGTCTTTAGCTCCTTTTTACGAAGTATGTCGAGAAACAAAAAAGCGTATCGGATATTTTTTCGGACAAGTCCCATCAACTGATAAAATATGCATTCCCTATATGATATCATATGCGAAAATAATTGCAGCATGGTTGTAAAACGCAGTGTTAATATAACCGGACCGCAATTTAAAATAGTTAAAATGAGGTGAATGTATCATGGAAAGACAACTTCCGAAAAATGTAAGACAGATAGGAAATGTAAGTGACAATCCAAAGATATACGTAGAAGATTACGTGGATACATATTTGAATCAGCTGCGGGAGAAAGCCAGAGAACAACCGGTCGGGGTGATACTTACGGGAGAACTGCTGAAACTTGAGGATGAAAATGCAGTATTTGTATCCGGTGCGGTTCAGATGAAAGAAGTAAAGACAAATGGAAATGATATAGAAATTACAGATGAGATAATGAAAGAGGCAAAAGAAGAAGCTGCCCGGTTTTTCCCGGAATGCCGGATCGTTGGATGGGGGATCATTGAAGATGGCAGCCCGATGAGTCGTAACAGAGAAGTTAAACGGATCCAGGAAAAAGAGTTCGCAGAAGAATGGAATCTGTTCTTGTGGAAAAATGCGAGGGAACAGGAAGAAGTCTTCTATGCATACAAATTCGGAGAAATTATGCAGATGGGAGGACATTATATTTATTATGAGAAAAATCCGGAGATGCAGAACTACATGATCAATACAAGAAGAGAGAACGGGGTGACTCCCAGTGAGGTGGTTGAGGATCGAGCTGCAAAGGATTTTCGTAGTGCAGTGAGAGAAAAAATGGAATATAAAGAACAGCATCAAAGTTCAAAATTTGCTTATATAACCAGTGCGCTGCTGGTGTTGATTGTGCTGGTGATCGGAATTACAACAGTAAATAATTTTGACAAAATGAAGTCGGTACAGACATCGCTGGAAAATCTTTCAAAAAGCATGGAAAACGGACAGACAGAAGAAGATACAAAAACAACAACAGCGGCCGAGGCTAAAGAGGGAGCAAAAGAAGTATCCGGTACAGTGAAAAAATCAGAAGAGGCAAAGGTCTCTAAGGAGGGAGAAAGCCAATTGACGGATAAGGATTATTATGTTGTGCAGAAAGGAGAAACACTGGCGGGGATCAGTAAGAAATTATATGGAGATACTTCGCATGTAAAGGCGATATGCAAAATGAATGGATTATCGGATGGCAACCTGATCTATATCGGACAAAAATTGTTACTCCCATAAATGGGAAATGTGTTATACTAAGGTACACAGTATCAGAAGAAACGTTGAAAGGATGACCGACGGATGAAACGCAGGAAGAATAGCAATCTCCATGTTGTGAGAGAGCCGGAAGATCCGACAGATAAGATTATCGAAGAGATTATGGATGAATTAAACAGCGAAGATGGAGTGACAGAAAAGGAGATTCAGGAAGAACTGGCCAGAAGGAAAAGAAAAAAACAAAAAAAAATAGGGATTGTGATTGCGGTCATAGCAATTGCTGCGATATTGGTGTATCTGCTGATTAATCTCCAGACATATACGAAAGTACGGGTCAGTGATACGTATGTAGGAGAAGGAGCAGCAGATAATAATTATGTTCAGTTCCTGGATGGTGTATTAAAATACAGTAAAGACGGAATCTCTTATCTGAATCAATCAGGAAAAGAAAAATGGAACCAGTCATATCAGATAAAGAATCCGATGATAGATGTCAGCGACAAGTCGGCAGCAGTAGCTGATAAAGAAGGAAATGACATTTTGATCCTGCAGGAGGATGGCCTGAAAGGTGAAGTGCATACGACAATGCCGATAGAGAAGGTAAGCGTATCAGAGCAGGGAATTGTCAGTGCCATATTGAAGAATGACACATCAATGAAAGTAATCTGTTATGACACTGCAGGAAATGTTCTGGTGGAACATAAGACATCTCTGGCTGGGACAGGTTATCCGGTGGACGTAGCATTATCTGCAAACGGTGAAGTGATGCAGGTTGTGTATCTTTACACGCAGAATGGACAGATGGTGTCAAGATTATATTATTATAACTTCGGGAAAGCCGGAAAGGATGAAGCCGATCATAAAGTATCCGGTAAGAATTATAAGAATACGATACTGGCCTCCGGATTTTTCATGGATGCAGATACATCCGTGGCAATCGGTGATGACTGTATGGCCATCTATAGCGGAAAAGAAGTTCCGAAACAGTCCGTAAAGATAAAGATGGACAAAGAGATCAAAAGTGTATTTCATAATGAAAAATATATTGGTATGATCTTGAAAAACCAGGGTAAAGGCGGATATGAACTGCGCCTTTATAATAAAAGCGGAAAAGTTGTTCTGTCAAAAGAATTTAAAGGCGATTACAGTCACGTAAAACTTTGTGGAAACCAGGTTATTATGTACGATGGAAAAAACTGCAGTATATTTATGAAGAATGGAATACAGAAATTTAAAGGCAGGATGGATAATAATATATTGGAAATGTTCCCGGTTGGCGGAGTGAATCAATATATTGTGTTAAGTGCAAATGGAATGGAAAAGGTCCGTCTTGTAAAATAAGGAGAAACTATGAATTGGTTGGAAATATCCATAGGGATTATTTTTCTTATATGTATCATAACGGGACTGATAAGAGGTGCAGTCCGTATCATAGTGTCGCTTGTAGCGACGATAGTGACACTTGTGATCGTATTCTTTGCGACGCCGTATGTATCGCAGACAATCGAAAAATATACCCCGCTGGATGATATGATAAGACAGAAAGTAGTAAGTACAATGGCAGATGCAGCGACATCGGCGGTCAGTGGTGGAGACTCTTATTCAGACAAGGGCGGTCTTACGGAAGAAGCAGTAAAAAAGGTACTTAAGGCAGCAGGAGTCAGTGAAGAAAAATTGGAAAGTTACGGTATCTCTATAGCAGATATTGTAAGTGGTAAAGTCAGCAGTGATGATCTTGCAAAGTATGGAATTTCGGCAAATGTACTGGATGGATTAAAAAATAGTGGGAATGAATCGGTGGAAAATGCAATTGAGAACGCAGATATACCGGAGAGTCTGCAGGAGACATTGATCAAGTCGGCTGATATACCGGCGGCATTTAAAAATCTGCTGTTAAAGAATAATAATAAAGCAACCTACCAGAAACTGGGGGTTACAACTTTTGCACAATATGTAGGTGCGTACATTGCAAAACAGGTGATCAATATTATTGCATTCATTTTAACATTTATAGTGGTCACGATTATTTTGAGAGCAGTTGTGTTTGCACTGGATATTGTAACAGAACTTCCGGGAGTCGGAGCGTTGAATCATCTGGCGGGAGGACTGTTCGGAATGGGGATTGCGTTAGTTATTGTCTGGATTATATTTATGGTGATCACATTAATGTATACAACAGATATCGGAAAAGAAATTTACAGAATGGTAGAGGATAATACATTGCTGAAATTAATATATGATGGAAATCCGATTATGAAACTGGCGACAGGAGTGAAATATTAAAAAATGTAAAAGGGTTCGGGAAGATTATTTCCGGACTCTTTTTTTAGTACCATACATTTGTAAGAAGCTGCCAGTGACAGGTTCTTTTGTATGCTATGATATGTCATAAAGTATCATTTTGTGAAAATGTCCATAAGAGCCCGATAAATTAAACTTGAATTGTCTAAATTGTCTGAATTGCAGAAAATATAAAAACA
>ULUJ01003968.1_pt1 | contig 59692 bp, 49 predicted proteins | sample 1958381 | NCBI WGS metagenome assembly ULUJ01 (sample SAMEA4835757, study PRJEB28245) | human gut metagenome | biome: gut microbiome; material: fecal sample | place: Denmark | collected 2008 | reverse complement strand
CGCCGAAAAAGCAGAATATCGCAAAATTATGACTTTTTATCACCATTTGTTGTGGACTTTCTCAGCGAATCCCACCATATCCTTCACTTCGATCACTGTGCCGTCGTCAAGGATTGCTTTGCCGTTGAATTTGCCGAATACCTGATGCGGAAGCATGCAGATTACGCCGACGTTCAAGGGTGCCTGTCTGTCGAGAATCGGGGTGAACTTCATTTCAAAACGGCCGTCGTTCGACGTGAACGTCCACGGGCTCATATAATCGTCCTTGCCGTTTTTGACGGGAATATTGAAGGTAACCTCGTCAAGTTTATGCGATTTCCCGTTATAGAAAAGCATGTTTTCGGACGCTGCGGACGTGTTGCCGAAACCGTAACCGATATTCCAGCCGAAGCGGCTGCCGTCTTCGAGATAGCCTTGCAGACTGCCCCAGTACCAGGTGTTGTCGTACGTCCAGACGCCGCGCCCCCAGTCGAGCGTGCCCATGCTGTCGGACTTGTCGAATTTCCATTCTTTATTGCCGCATTTTACGACGCCTTCCGCGCGCATGCAGTTGATTTTCTGATTGAAATAAAAGTGAGCGTTTTTGTCAAACGGAGTCGCGATTACCATAGATTCTTCGGGGAAATCGGAAAGCGTGATGTCGAAAGTCAAAGCGTTGTCGCCGTCGAATTTGGCGTGAGTGCCTTTAAGGTGGCGGACTTTGCCGTCGTTTTCAAAGGAATACGAACTTTTGCCCTGCGTCCATTTCGTCGTGCCTTTTTCCGACGTTTCGGGAAGGTTCATCTTGCCGAGCGGGAACACGACAAGCGCGGTTTTCGTAACGTCGTAAGGTTTGTCGAATTCAAGAATCGACGTGGACAATGCGCCTGCAAAGCCGTTGTCGCCGATAGTGAGCGCAAGCCCGTAATGCTGATTGCCGATGTAGTAGTAATCCCATTCCTTAATGCGCCAATTTTTGGCTTTGACGTCGGAGCGGTGATATTCGTAAAGCATCTTTTTGGCAAAGCCGGGCTCTTTGATATTGCCGTTTTCGTCAAGCAATCTTTGGAGTTTCGTGATCTCGTGTTGCATAATTCCTCCGAACATATACGATTTGATATAATTGATAATAATATGATACGCCTTTGAATATATAAAAGTCAATAAAAACTTAATGCGGGCGCGCACGCATACACGTACTTTTTTTAGGAAGCGCGATAAAAAACTTGACAAATGTGGTATTTTTGTTTATATTAAAATCGAGGAATTTTACAAGCGGGGAACGGGATTTTTATCGTTCCTTTTTTCGTAAACGCTCCTCGCGCGACCGCGCGACACTTTTTGTAAAGAGGTATATATGGCACACGATTACGTTATCATATCCGACGCAACCTGCAATCTTCCCAAACAGTTTTACGAGGACGATTTCGCGATTATTCCCATGGACGTCATTATCGACGGCAAAGCGTACGACGCGGATACCATTTCCAAAAAAGAGTTTTACGACAAAATGCGCGCGGGCGTTTTTCCGTCCACGTCGCTTATCAATACGACCACTGCAATCGATTTCTTTACGCCGTATCTTGAAAAAGGTCAGGACGTGTTTTTCATTTGTTTTTCGTCAAAACTTTCGGGCTCGTTCAAGTCGGTTACGGAAGCCGGGGAAGAACTTATGGAAAGGTTCCCCGACAGGAAAATTTGCATAATTGACAGCAAGTCGGCTTCGGGCGGCGAAGGCATGCTCGTTTACTACTGCCTGAAAAAACGCCGTGAAGGCGCAAGTTTTCAGGAGCTTGTCGACTTTGCAACGTCCTTCCGCGACGTCTGCCATCACGACTTCACAGTCAACGACCTTATGCATCTGTATCGCGGCGGCAGGCTCAAAAAATCGGCAGCAATCGTCGGCACGGCAATTCAGGTAAAACCCATTCTCATCACCGATACGGAAGGCTATCTTGTGCCAATATCCAAGGTTATAGGTCGCAAAATGGCAGTTAAAGCCCTGTTTGATAAAATGTGCGAAAAATCCGAAGGCATCGACAATTCGGAATTCGTTTATATCGAACACGCCGATTGCGAGGCGGACGCTCTCACGCTGAAACAAAAAATCGAGGAGCATTTCGGATATAAAAACATCGTCATAAACGAAATGAGTCCCATCATCGGCGCGCACGTCGGCCCCGAGTGTCTTGCCCTTTTCTATATCGGCAAAGACAAACAAAAATAATCGCCGCAAAAAATCAAATCACATTTCAACCGTTAAAAAACCTTCCTTTCGGAAGGTCTTTTTTATATTATGTACACACAACTATTATGCCAATAATCATTCCGATTATCGCACTGCCTATGGTCATTCCGATTCCGACCTTGCACCTTTTGATATTATCCGGCGATTTGTTCGTACATAAACCCGCTATGCCGCAAATCAAACCGATAAAATTCCAAAAGAGTGCAATCGACAATACGCCAAGAATCGGGCATCTCTCGATAAAACACTTTCTTATATCATATTCATTAAATTTGTTTTCTTCGCCATACTCGTTCTATAGTTTTTGTTTCAGAATTTTTACCGTCTTTTGCATTTCGTTTTGCAGAATCATTTTTTCAACTCGTCGATTAACTTGTCGATTTCTTTTTTGAAAGCAATCATAGTTGTTGACATAAATTCTTTTATTTTATTTCGATTTTCTCTGTCGTCAACCGAAAAGTTATTGTTTTTAATCGTTATACGCGATTGCTTTTTATCCTCAAGTAGTGCCCAGTCAAAATCATAATCCGCTTTTAAATCGTAACCGATTATTTTCAACGCGGAATTAACCCCGTTTTCTATTTCGTCCCTATGCTTATGTAACTTCTCGTATATTTTTTTGCTTTTTTCTTTTGTTCCGGCATTGATTTCAAGACTTACGCCGCAATACTTTCCGCATGCAAGAAAACTATAATGCACGTCGCCCTTTATTCCTGCCGAAACGGACAGCCAATGGTCTTTTCTATTAATGTAACTGATGCTTTTATAAATGTCACTCTTCTTGTTAAATTCCGGAATAAATTCTTGCCAAAACTCGACGTGCATTGCTTCGGACTTTAAAACTCGTCTTTCGCGCTCAATATCGTCTTTGTTTTTCTCAATTATTTTCATCATATATTGGTCAACGGTTTTCAAAGGAAAAACTTTTTCTGCATTCAAAAAATATTCCCCGTTATGCCCATAAGTTTTTATTTCGACACAATTTATGTTTATTTTAAATTCACTAAGCCATTTAACCGCAGAAAGAACTTCATTCCTGAACGAACGGGAAACGAGAATTATTCTTTGTGTATTTTGCTGATTAAATTTGCCGATTTCATCATATTCTTTGCCCAAAAATTCGGCAATATTTTTCTTTGCCTCTTCGTTTAATTCCTTTGCGTTTTTGTTCGGATTGACTTTTTTGAGATAATCGGAATAAATTTTAACCGTATCCTCAAGTTTCAACGTAGATACGTAGGAAGCATACTTCGTGGCTTGCCACGTTACGTCGCGTCCCGAATCGTCGGATTTGTTTTCGATAACCACAAGGCGTCCGCTTTTGTCAAGTGCAAGCAGGTCAAGTCTTTCGTTTGTCTTATCCCACCCCGAGAATTCCTTTTGAATAATTAGTAATTCCTCACCGAGAACCTCCGGTTTGTTGGCAATCCATTCCTGTAAATCCTGCCTTTCTTTGCATTGCATTTCCGACAACGTTTTCTCCTTTATTTCTTCAATCGTTTTTTTCTCGCGATTAATCTTATACATCAATTCTCTTCCCCTTTTACGTTCATTATAAATTTCCCTCGCAAGGCGTATTTATTATATATATCTTAAACACTATTTTTTGCAGGCATGGTGCTTAGCAACTCGTCGTTTTCACGTCTCACTACGTCAGAATATTTACCTCGCCAAGCTTCTGCTATTTTACGATACTTTGCATAATGTTTGATAACGTCTGCTTTTTCTAAATCATTATCCGCTATGTCCGCACTATAATCAAGGATTATCTCAACTATATTACCGATTACGATAGGGGCGAGAGACGTCTCTCTTGTCTTTGTACGTTCTGTTGCTCATAATTTTCTCCTTATGTGTTTTGATAGCAAACTGCTGTATTATTATATAATTGTATAGCGAGCGACTATAAGTGTCAATGAGATTATGGATTGCTTTTCGGACGTTTTCTTGAACTCAGGAAGCAAACTAATATAACTCAACGCGACATTTCAAGTTATCTTTCAATTGCGCAACCGTCTTATATTCGTTCTGAAAACGGCTCGCACGAGCCGACGCTTGACAACCTTGCAAAGCTTTCGGACCTCTTCGACGTTTTAGTGGATTATCTTATAGGAAGATCGGATTACCGACAGTATATTCCGCACCGTGTACCGTTTTCGGGACAACTGCGCTTATAACAAAGATCGCGTCTTTTTGACGGGTTTTTTTCAAAGATTTTTGAATTCCGCAACAAGATTTTCGTGGGACACAAACGTTGCGCGGCGGTCAAATGGCGTCGGAGTTGCGTTTATTATGCAAAGATTCTTTCCGTAAAACATATCGACAAGCCCCGCCGCGGGATAAACCGTAAGGCTGCTGCCGCCCACGATAAGCGTATCGGCGCGTCGCACTTCTTCCCACGCACCCTGCCATACGTCGTCGTCAAGCGGCTCCTCATACAAAACGACGTCGGGCTTAATCACGCCTCCGCACTCGCACGTCGGCACACCCTTTGCGCCGAGAATATAATCGAGGTCATAAAACTTCCCGCAGCGCGTGCAATAATTTCTGTGGACGCTCCCGTGCAGTTCATAGACGTTTTTGCTGCCCGCCGCCTGATGCAACCCGTCGATATTCTGCGTCAGCACCGCCTTGATTTTGCCTTCCTTTTCAAGCCTTGCCAGCGCGATATGCACGGCGTTCGGCACGGCGGACGGATATACCATATACTTTTTGTAGTAATCGTAAAAGTCTTTCGTGCGCCGCGTGAAGAAGGTGTGCGAGATAATGATTTCCGGCGGAAGCCCCCACTCATTTTCGGTGTTGTAAATGCCGTTCTTTCCGCGGAAGTCCGGGATATTGCTTGCGGTGGATACGCCCGCGCCGCCGAAGAAAACGGCGTATTTGCTGTTGTCGATAATTTCCCTGAGTGTTGCCATAAAACCATTGTATCACCGTTTCCCCGCCGTTGCAACGGCAAAATTTTCTTTTATGATTCACTTTTTCACAAATTTCGGTAAAACGCTTGCCTTAAATATTATCTTGTGCTATATTTTTTACGAACTTGAAAAAAGTTTCCCCGATGGAGCATGGTGTAGTGGCAGCACATAGGCCTCTGACTCCTATGGTGTAGGTTCGATTCCTACTGCTCCTGCCAAAAAAAGAAGACTGCGATAAGCAGTCTTTTTTTCGTTAAAGGTTTATTGCAACTATGAATTGACTGCGAAGGCAGTCTTTTTTTACGGAGCAGCGTTTCAGGAAAGCATCGTTCACGGTTTAATTATTTTTTTCTTGCACACTCACTATATTTGGTGTTATCATAATATATATAGCTTTATGATTAAGGAGAAATTATGAAAGAAAACGCAAAATCCACTCGTCTCGGGTGGAAGATTTGGTTTTCGGCAATCGTATTCGGGCTTGTCGGTCAGATTGCGTGGGTTGTCGAAAACTTGTACTTTTCAACTTTCGCACAGGACATTTACACAAACTCCGGCAACAGAGATATGGCTTACGTCGTTACGACGCTTATGGTTATCTTTTCGGCAATCACCGCAACGGTAACGACGATATTTGCGGGCGGGCTTTGCGACAAACTCGGGAAACGCAAAGTTTTCGTTGCGTATGGCTATATCGCCTGGGGTCTTACCATTATGTTGTTCGCGACAATTCCTATGCGCGCCGACTCGCATACTCTGGGGCTCTTAGGCTTTTTGCTTGTCCTGTTCGACTGCGTTATGACGCTTGCGGGCTCGACTGCAAACGACGCCGCGTTCAACACCTGGGTAACGGACGTCACCGACGACACAAACCGCGGAAAAGTCAATACGGTTTTGTCGGTATTGCCCGTGTTTGCGACGGTAATCGTGTTTATAGGGCTCGGATCGCTTTATAAACCCACGAATGAGAGCAACTGGCTGTTTTTCATAGTTTTGGGAATTATCCCCATCGTGGCGGGAATCCTTGCGATTTTTATGATGAAGGACAGCTCCCATATCGTCAAAAATCAAAACCCGGATTTCCTGAAAGAAACCTTTTACGGCTTCCGCAAACAGGTCATCAAAGACAACCGTATGTTGTACGTCTGTCTGGCTACCTCGTGCATTCTGGGCATCTCTCAACAAACGTTTTTCGTGTATCTCATCAACTTCGTGCAAAACACGCTGGAACTCGGCGACAACTTCGTCGTGCCCCTTGCGGTCGTTATTATCGGCGCGGCGGTATTCACGGGAGTTATGGGCGTATTGTTTGACAAACTCGGCAGAAAACATTTTTATCTGCCCTTGCTTACGGTCATCGTCGCCTGCACGCTTATCGTGTATCTGATGGAGTTTATGCCGAAAGCCGCGTGGCTTCCCGTGCTGTACGTCGCGGGCATCTTTATGCTGGGTTCGATTCTGAGCCTGAGCGCGGCGCTTATGGCGTCTTTCCAGGATTATATCCCCACGGGCACGGAAGGCAGATTCCAGGGCGTGAGAATGTGCTTCAACGTACTTCTTCCGATGATTATCGGTCCGTTGATCACGCTTATTATCGGGCTTTCGGACGTCGATACGTCGGCGGCAGGCTTCACGCCGCCGTTCAAAATCTTCCTTGCGGCGTCGATCGTTGCGGTACTTGCGTTCCTGCCTTTGTATTTCGTAAGAAAGGACAGCGACAGACTGCGCCTGACGCTTTCCGAAAAACGAGAAAACGCGGCGGCGAAAACGGCACAAACCGAAGAATCTGCCGAAATTACCGAAGAATAAACCAAGGTATGCCAACAGATAATCGCTGGATACCCCGAAGTATGAGGCAAGTTTATACAGAGCCGACGCAGTCGGTTCTTGTTGTTTAGATTTCTGCACTTTTTCTATATAAAAAAGCCCTCGCGCATTGCGAGGGCTTTCTCGTTTATTGTTTAAGATTATTCGGCTGTTTCTGTGTTGTCGCCGTCAAGCGGCACAGCCTTTCTTTCAAACAAAGCCTTGAAATGTGCGCCTTTGAAAATAAAGATTTCGCGACCGATCATCATGAAAAGGAACGAAAGCGTGCCTCCGAACAAGACGTCGCTCATATAGTGCGCGCCAGCGGCGATACGGCTGATTGCAACGATACCCGTGAACGCGATCGTAACCGCATAAATGACGGGACGCGTCCATTTTTTGTCGCCGATGCTCTTCACGAGATCGGGCAGACAAATAAGAGTGTAAATAAGACCTGCCGAATAAGTGTGTCCCGACGGGAACGACTTGCACTGGTCGGAAGGAAGCACGAGCGCCGAGCCCGCTTCCGCAGAATAAGGTTTGCGTTTTCCGTTGCTTACCCACCAGTTCGTAAACTGCGTGAATTCCGTGTCGCCTGCGGCGTTCATCGTTCTGAAACGCATGCGGCCGACGGGACCTTTCACAAAGTGTACGATAAGATAGCCCGCCATTGCGACGACGATGACGAACACCCATTTGAAAAGAGCGTCGTTGGTTTCGGGCTTGACGCGCGACCAGGCGAACACAAGGCATGCTCCTTCCGCAATCGCGATAACCGCCGAAATAAGCGTTTTGTAAAATCCGCCCTTCATTTCGACCTCGACGGGGATACCGTTATTGAGCGACGCCGTGACCGCTTCCGTGTAATATTTGAAAACGTCTTGCAGCGTCAAAAAGAATCCGATGAAAACAAGGATTGCGGCAATGACCGAAAGCCAGATTTTCTTGTGGGCGATGCCCCACCAGAACCATATCGCGCCGGCAATCGACACGACGAGATAAATGGGACAACTTCCCATCGCCTCAAAGAACAGCGTGAAAACGCTCGTCGAAATATACGCGCCTTCCGGCAACGTGTTTTTCGTGAGAATTTTCGAAATCGACAGATCGCAGTAAGACGCGATAAGTGTCAGTCCCGTGAAAACCACGGCGAACAAAACGAAAGAGATAATCGTTTTCGCGCGCATTGACAGTTGTTTCATAATTTCCTCCAAATTGAATTAAAATAGTGTTAACGCATAATTTATGCGACGTAAACTTTCGTTTTTGCCAAGAATGTCCATAAGCTCGGTTGCGCCGCCGGGGGTAACGTCGCGACCTGCGACGGCAACTCGCACCGCCCAGAACAACTGCTGTTTTTTGTATCCGTTCGCCGCGGCGAACTCTTCCGACACCTTGAACAGATTCTCGTTCGTCCACTCGTCGACGCCTTCGTACAAGGGCAAAATCTTTTCAAGTATTTCACGCGCAAGCTCGATAGTCGTCTTGGACTTTTGATGGACGAAAAGCGCGGTATCGAAAGGACCGTACTCGTCAAGGAACGCAACCTTATCGGGAATTTCCGAAAAGATTTCGACGCGGCTCATAAGAATGCGGCCGAGCTTGTCGTAATCGTACTTCCCTTTCGCGCAGCTTTTATCGAAGTAAGGACGGGCGTATTCCATAAACTTTTCAAATGGCAACTCTTTCACGTAAAGTTGATTGAGCCAGCGCATTTTCGCTTCGTCGAATATGCTGCCGCTTTTGGAAAGCCCCGACACGTCGAATTTTTCGATAAGTTCTTCCATCGACATTTTTTCGGTGTTGTCCTTGGGACTCCACCCGAGAAGGGATATATAATTTATTATCGCTTCGGGCAAAAATCCTTTATTTATGAAGTCTTCGAAGTTGGCGTCGCCGTAACGCTTCGAAAGTTTATGCGACGCGTCTTTCATAATGGGCGGAAGGTGCATATACTGCGGTCTTTCCCATCCGAACGCGTCGTAAATCAGATTGTACTTCGGCGTGCTGGAAAGATATTCAACCCCGCGGATAACGTGCGTGATTTTCATAAGGTGGTCGTCGACGACGTTTGCGAAGTTGTACGTCGGCATACCGTCGGACTTAATAAGAATATTGTCTTCGAGTTCCGAATAATCGACGGAAATATCGCCGTAAACCATATCGTGATAAGTGCCCGTCCCGACTTTCGGAATATTCTGGCGGATAACGTACGGCACGCCGTTTTTAAGGTTTTCTTCGATTTCTTCCTTGGAAAGGTGCAAGCAGTGCTTGTCGTAAGTCCTGACTCCGTTCTCGTCGGTCAGCGTTTCAAGGCGTTCCTTCGTGCAGAAGCAGTAGTACGCGCCGCCGAGTTCGATAAGTTTTTTGGCGTATTCCATATATATGGGTTTTCTTTCGCTCTGGATATACGGGCCGTAGTCGCCGCCGACGTCGGGGCCTTCGTCGTGAGTGATTCCCGACGTTTTGAGCGTCCTGTAAATAAGATCTACCGCGCCGTCGACAAACCTTTCCTGGTCGGTGTCCTCGATGCGAAGAATAAACGTGCCGTTATTTTTCCTTGCAAAAAGAAAGGCGTAAAGACACGTCCTTAAATTTCCGATGTGCATAAATCCCGTGGGGCTTGGTGCGAAACGGGTTCTTACTTTTTGTTCCATATCAGTATTTTATACCGTCCTTCAAGAAGTTATTTACATTTTGTTGAATCTGTCCGCCGACGCCGTCTTCAACGAACGAGCAATATCCGAAATCGCTGAATATGTAATGGTCGGCAAGTTTGATTTTGATAAGTTGCAAAGCCGCCGCGATCGCCCGCGTGAGTTCGACGTCCTGAACGCTCGGGGACACGTCGCCCGACGGATGATTGTGCGCGATTACGACCGAAACCGCCTTATATTTCAACGCGTTGTCCACGACGTCCCTGACGTCCACGCGGACTTCCTGCGGAATACCCGATGAAAGTTTCACAAGTTTGATTACCGTGCTTTTCGCGTCAAGACACAGCATGTAAAACTTTTCGGTCTTTTCGCCGTAGAAAAACGGGCTGAGATACCTGACAAGGTCGCCGCGCGTCGCAATTACGATTTTGCCTTTCTTGTCGCCCGACGCGTACATTCTGAACACGCCTTTCAGACTTGTCAGCAGCAACGCCGCGTTTGCCGTCATACCGTTTACGTCCAGAAGCGCGTCGTAGTCGGCGTTAAGCACCCCGTTGAAACTGCCGAATTTCGAAATAAGCTCGTGCGCGATACCGTTTGTGTCTTTTCGCGGTATTGCGTGATATAAAAGATACTCCAACACCTCGTGCGGCTGTAAACTTTCTATACCCGACAGCAAAATTCGCTCTCTCATTCTGTCACGATGTCCTTCATGCATAAAATCGCCCTGTGCTTTGAAATATTAGTTCACATTTATTATAAATAGTGTATAATAATATATTGAAAATTACAAATGTTTTTCAAAAATTAAACGGATTTTTCGGAGGTAATAATGGAAAAATATCAAAACGAACTGCTGAAAGACACCCTTGAACTCCTGTCTTTCGACGGCGAAGAAGGCAAACCTTTGCCCGGCGCCCCGTTCGGCGAAGGTAACAGACAATGCCTCGACTGGTTTTTAAGCAAAGCGGAATCTTTCGGTTTTCAGACAAAAAACCTTGACGGTTACTGCGGCGTTGCGGACATCGGCGAAGGAGAGGCTTTCGGTATTCTCGGTCACCTTGACACCGTGCCCGTGGGCGACGGCTGGACGCATAACCCTTACGGCGAAATTTCGGGCGACGTCATTTACGGCAGAGGCGTCGTTGACGACCGCGGTCCCATGCTTGCGTGTCTGTACGCCGTAAAGTCCCTTCTTGACGAAGGTCTTATCCCCAAAAAACGCATAAGATTCATCGTCGGCTGCAACGAAGAAACGGGCTGGCGTTGTATAAAACATTTCAATACCGTCGAAAAAATGCCTGACACGGGATTCTCGCCCGACGCGGACTTCCCCGTCATCAACTGCGAAAAAGGCATCGCGACGATAACGTTTGAGAAAAACTATTCGGGCAACGTCGAAATTTCGGGCGGCACTCGTCCCAACGTCGTGCCCGACGTCTGCACCGCGCGTATCCCCGATACCGCCGACAACCTGACGATTATCGAAAAGTCCGGGCTTGAATATGAAATAAAAGACGGAAGAATCGTGGTTACCGCTCACGGCAAAGCCGCTCACGCCGCAACGCCCGCGCTCGGCGACAACGCAATCGTCAAACTTCTGAAAACTTTGAGCGATATCGACGTGGATCTGAAAAAGATTTACAATGCGTTCAAAACCTCTGACGGAAAAGGCGCGGGACTTGACCTTCGCGACGACGTTTCGGGCGCGCTCACGGTCAACCTCGGCATAATTTCTTCGCACGAAAAGTTGAAGTTCACAATCAATATCCGTTATCCCGTCACGGTGAAAAAAAGCACCTTGATTGATATTCTCGACAAGTGCCTTTACGACTTCACGATTGCAGAATCGGAGTTTCAGGAGCCGCTTTACGTCGATAAAAACGATGTTTTGGTGAAAACCTTGCTTTCGACATATAACGACGTAATGGGCACGAACCTTGACGCGATTTCAATCGGAGGCGGCACATACGCACGCGCCTTAAAACACGGCGTCGCTTTCGGTCCGGAGTTCCCGGGCGTCGAGTCCACCATTCATATGCCCGACGAGCGCACCCCGATTTCGACCTATATGAACGTGTTCAAAATCTATCGCGAGGCAATCAGACGCCTTTGCTTTTGATGAAAACGGAAACTTAAAGTCGGCGTTGCGACGTGGTTTTATCGCAACACCTTAGTTATATTTGCCTTACGGCAAGTGATATGCCTACGGCGTGATATTTTGCCGTCGCAAAGTGCTATTTCTCTCTTTGAGAGAAGTTAAGGTAAATATAATATAACTTCGGCTGAAAGCCGAAATATAACTTTTCGCCGTCGGCGAAAAATATAACCGTTTGCAAAGCAAACGATATAACAAAACCCACTTTCGCGCTTTCAGCGTAAAGTGGGTTTTTTGATAATCACGTAAATCTCTTCCGTGGTATTATTTTGCGCCTGTGTACAGATATTGCATCACGCCCGAAAACAAGTGATAACAGAATTCCTTTTTGTATTCGTCGCCGACAAGCAGTTTTTCGTCTTCCGCGTTACTTAAAAATCCGCATTCCACGATTGCGGCGGGGGCGGACGTCGAATTTATTATATAAAAGTCGCCCGAAAGCGCAGCATATTCCCGTCCGCCGTATTTTTTGTTGATTTCCGTATTGATTTTTTGCATGAGCGTCGCCGCAAACGGCAGAGAATACGGGTTTTTCGCGTCGTAAAACACTTGCGCTCCGCGCCGCGACGGCTGCGCCTTGTAAAAGTTCATGTGAATGCTGATAACCGCGTCGGGATTTTCGCTCTCGATTATCTCTTTTCTGAGTTTGAAGTCTTCTTTTTTGAACCCTGTCGCGCCGCCCGACAACGCGTATTTGTTTTTTCTGGTCAAAACGACTTTCACCCCTGCGTTTTCAAGGTAGTTTTGCAGAATTTTCACCATTTTAAGGTTAAGATCGCTTTCAAGCACGCCGGTATTCGTGCCGACAACGCCGCCGTCGGGTGCGCCGTGTCCCGCGTCCAGCACAACGACGTAACCCGCGTCGTTTTTCAGAATATTTAACGTGTTTTTCACACATACGACGCTTAAAAACGCAAAAATTGTCAAAATAATTACGAATATTGCCATACTGATTTTGAAAATTGTTTTGCCGAGTTTGTCCACACTGCACTCCGTTGCGATTTTATTCAAAAATTGTATAAAAACTGGTAGTTATCCACCGAGTTATCCACATTCGCACTATTTTATGTTGACAAATCCACATTTATTCGTTAAAAAGTTGTCGAACTTTCGCAATGTTTTTCCGCTGCGATTTTGGCGTTTCGCCCGATTTTTTCCGATTTTTCCGTGCCGTTTTTGCCTCGAAACGGACAAACTTTCTTTTTTCGGAAGAATATCGACGTTTTTTGCAACATAAACGCCCGTTTTTTGAAATATCTTAATTTTGTAGTATGTTTTGCGAGGAATAATATGAGAAAAATCACGTCTTATCTGTCTTTACCCGTCATATCGGGCTCTCAACACAAAATTTTGGGCACTATCACGGGGGTTTTGTGCGAAAAGCGTCTGAAATCGGTGGGATTTTTCGCGTTTTCCGACCTTTATTCCAAAGATTCAGAAAATATGTACGTCGCCGCCCGAAGCCTGAAAAAAATAAACGACGATTCTGTCGTTTTGTCTAATCTTTTATGCATAAAAAGCCAATCCGACGTTTCGGGAAAAGACCTTATCGAATTTCCCCTCGGCGCGCCCGTATATACTGCCGACGGAAAAGCACTCGGGGTTCTTTCGGATTTGTACTTCGGCGACACCGATAAAATCGCCACCGCAATCATCGTGAACGAAACGCCCGTGCTTGTCGAAAGAATCGCGTCCGTTGACGCGCAAGGAGTCATTCTCCTGCCCGACGGGAAAAAGCGCGTGCGGAAACAAAAAAGCAAGCCCGTCATCGAAAAACCCGAGAAAGATTTTAAGGTGTCGATATTGTCGCCGCCCGAAAACGCCTTGTCCCTTCCCGTAAAGGCTCTTTCCAACTACGGATTTCTTATCGGACGCGTCGCGACGTCTTCCGTTTACGACAAGAACAACGTCCCCATCGTCAAAAAAGGCGCGCTCGTGACGAAAAAAGTCGTGTTCGACGCCCACAGAAAAAACCGCCTTATCGCACTTACCATTGCAACAAAACGCTGACTTTTGATTTTTCCCTTGAAAAATCCGCGCGCTTGCAATATACTTATATCGAAGTAATAATCACGGCGGAATTTATGGAAAACAAACAAATTCTCATTTGTCCCGACAGTTTCAAGGGAACGCTTACGGCGGAAGAAGTCGCCGACACCATCGAAAAAGCGATAAAGGACGTCTCGCCCGCGGCAAACACGCGCGTTTTGCCGATTGCCGACGGCGGCGAAGGCACGCTTGAATGTTTCCGTCGCGCGCTCACCGGCAGACTTATCAGCGTCCGCACGAGAAACAGCAACTTCCGTCCCTGCACGGCGGAATACCTTTTGTCGCCCGTGTGCGCGATCGTCGAAAGCGCGAAAGCAATCGGACTTGCCTCAACGGAATTCAAAAATCCTGCAAAAACGACGTCGTACGGCGTGGGCGTTATCATCGACGACGCATTGATGCGTACGAAAGATATCGTCCTTGCACTTGGCGGCAGTTCAACCAACGACGGCGGCGCGGGGATTGCGGCTGCCCTTGGCGTGAAATTTTTCGATAAAAGCGGCGAAACCTTTATCCCGACGGGCGGCACGCTTAAAAACATTGAAAAAATCGACGTGAAAAACGCCCGGAATTTTAACCTTACCTGTATGTGCGACGTCGACAACCCGTTGTGCGGCGAAACCGGCGCGTCGTACGTCTTTGCCCCGCAAAAAGGCGCGGATTATATGATGGTGAAAGACCTTGACGACGGGCTGAAACATTATGCGTCCGTTATAAAACGCGACGTCGGCGTCGACGTCGAAAACCTGAAAGGCGGTGGCGCGGCAGGCGGTATCGCGGCGGGAATGGTTGCCTTTTTCAACGCAAAACTCACGTCGGGCATCGACGTAATGCTTGACGGCACGGGCTTCGATTCCCTTTTGAAAGACGCCGCTTTCGTCGTTACCGGCGAAGGAAAACTCGACAACCAGACTCTTGACGGAAAAGCAATCAGCGGGCTCACGAGACACGCGAAAAAGTTCGGCGTGCCGGTGATTGCGATATGCGGACAAATCGCGATGGGTTTCGACCTTGAAAAATCGGGACTTGCCCTTGCGACGGCGACCTCGCCCGAAAACACGCCGCTTCTTCCGTCCAGAAATTATAAACAGGAACTTTACGACGCCGCGGTAAACCTTTTCAAAAACCTTCTTGAAAAGAAATCATAAATAAATTCAATTTGAAACAAACGAAAAATGCCTGCAAAAAATGCAGGCAATTTCTCGTTTTTAGGGGGATTGGAAATTATGTTAAGTTGACTTATTCAATCGTGATTGTGCGCGATTTCTCGGGTTTATCTTCCTTTTTGGGCACATAAACCGTCAATACGCCGTTATCATACTTTGCTTTGACGTTGTCTTCGTCAATGTCGCCGACGTAATAGTTACGGCTGCAACTTGCCGTCCTTTCCTGACGGATATAGCCGTGTTTTTCGTCCTCGCTCTTTTCTTCTTTCTTTGCGGAAACGGTAAGGTATCCGTCGTCGACGTCAACCGAAATATCCTTCTTGTCGTAGCCGGGCACTTCGATTTCCAAAACGTATTCCTTGTCGCTTTCTTTGACGTCGGTACGCATCATATCCCCGTCGTACATCGGGCGGAAGAAGTTATCGAATGCGGCGTTGAAAGAATTGCCGAAGTTGTCAAGTCCTTTTTCAAATTTGTCCCATCTTGTAAGATTGTTTTTCATAATATGCACTTCCTTATTTTTTAAGATTGTTAGCAATCATCGTTTGCGATTGTTAGCACTCGCTTTCCTTGATTGCTAGCTATATTATACACCCGTTTTCGGGTTTGTCAATACCTATTATGAAATTTTTTTAATTATTTTATGCAAAAAAAGAAAGACTTTGTCGAATTTTCTTGAAAGTTAATATTGATATGATGTAAAATAAAATTAATATATGAATTTCGTGCGCGTGTACGCGTAAAAACAAGGAGAATTATGGACGAAAAAATTTTGACGCTTGTGAAAAATTGCGATTTATCGAAGCCGATGTTTCGTGCTCGTTCCTCGGAAGTTTTCGACCTTGGCGACGAAAAGGTGCTGAAACTTTACTTCGATTCCGTATCGAAAGAAAACGTCGATATCGAACTTCTGAACACGACCGTCGCGTTTGAAACAGGCTGCACTCCGATGGAATGTTTCGGCAAAGTCGAAGTAAACGAAAGACAAGGGCTCGTTTTCAAGAAACTTTACGGCGAATCTTTGACGAACATGCCGATGAAAAACCCCGCGATTTTGTTCAAGGCCGGGAAAATCATCGCCGCGCTTCACACTCACGTTCATTCCGCGCACTCCGACAAACTCCGCGACGTCCGACAAGTCGCGCTCGAAACCCTTGACAACGGGCTTTTTACTTTTCTTTCGGCAGAAGAATCCGAAAAACTTAAAAACTATATTTCCGCCCTGCCCGAAGCCGACAACATAATCCACCTCGATTTCCACACCGACAACATTATGTGCGACGGCAACAAATATCAGGTCATCGACTGGATGACCGCCTGCAAAGGCCGTCCCGAGGCGGAACTTGCAATGATGCACTTTTTGTTCCACGACGCGGAACTTTTCCCCGGCAGCTCCAAACTCAAAATATTCCTTATGAGTACCGTCCGCGTGTTCATTTACAACGGATTTATCAAAAACTACGTAAAAATGAACAAAGGCTTCACGAAGGACAGCCATAAGCCGTGGGACGTCGTCGCGTACGTTCTGCGTTTGGGCATTTGGGACATCGCGTCCGAGCGCGAACTTTTGCAAAATAAAATAAAAGCGGAAATCAAAAACATAAAATGAGCAATTTTGAGAAAAAAGTCAAAAAACTGAAAGAACTTGACGAAAGAATTACCGCCGAAGAGAAAAACGGTTGCATTTACCTTTCGGGCGAAGTCGACGACTGGAACACCGTCGTGAAGGCGGGGCGCATCGCCGTCGACAAAAAATATATCGGCGTCGTCAACGACGTGAAACTGAAAGGCTTTGTACAAAAGCAATACATTCCCCCGATTACCGACAACGCTCTGGACGGACTTTCCCCCGACGTTCTGATTATCGGCGCGGGGCTTGTCGGCGCGGCAACCGCAAGGGAACTGTCAAAATACGACCTTGACGTGCTTGTCGTCGAAAAAGGCGCGGACGTCGCGGCGGGACAGTCCTCACGAAACGGTGGCGCGGTGCACGTCGGCATAAACTATTCCCCGTCGTCGCAAAAACACAAGTATAACTACGTCGGAAATCAAATGTACACCGACCTTGCGCGCGACCTTGACGTCCCGTTTGAAAGGCTCGGTCATCTTTTGCTCATCGCAAAAAAGTGGGAGCAACTTCTTCCCCGCCTTCTTGTGCTTAACTCCAAGCGGCTGAAAATACCAGGCGTCAGATACGTCGACAGAAAAGGACTGCTTAAAATCGAGCCTTACGCCCCGTCGTGGGCAACAGGCGCGCTGTATATGCCCACGGGCGGATTCACGTCGCCTTATAAAATGTGCGTCGCTCTTATGGAAAACGCCCTTGAAAACGGCGCAAAAATCGCGCTGAACACGATGGTTTCGGGCATGGACGTCGAAAACGGCAAAATCACCGCCGTAAAAACCAACCGCGGCACGCTGCACCCGACGATCGTCGTAAACTGCGCCGGCGTTTATACCGACGTCATCGCCGATATGGCGGGCGACAGAACCTTTACCATTCACCCGAGAAAAGGCACGGACATAATCCTTGACAAAAAGGTCGGAAAATACATCAACACGACGGAAGTCAAGTCGCCGATAACCGTTTTGTCCGACGAAAAACTGTCGCTGAAAAAACGCATCGATATGACGAAATTCGCCCTGTCGCACGAAAACACGAGCAAGGGTATCGCCGTCATTCACACAGTCGACAAAAATATGATAATAGGACCGAACGTCCTTGAAACGCCCGACCGCGAAGACGTCACAACCGACAAAGAAACCATGGACTTTATCATAAACGAGCAAATGAAAGTCGCCGAAAATATAAAGCCGTCCGACGTCATCGCATACTTTTCGGGAGTGCGCTCGCCGACCTACGAAGAAGATTTTCAGGTAAGAAAAGGTATTTTCACCGAAAATATTCTGGAAGCGGCGGGGGTACAATCGCCCGGCGCGACCGCCGCGCCCGCAATAGCCGTCGACCTTGCGAAATGGGCGGTCGAATACGTGTCGAAATTCAAGGCGGTTGAAAAGAACGCTTTCTTCAACCCCATAAGAAAAAAGCACCCGCACCCGAAAGAAATGTCGGAAAGCGAGCGCGACGCTCTGATAAAACAAAACCCTGCGTACGGCGAAATCGTCTGCCGCTGCGAAGAAGTGTCGAAAGGCGAAATTCTGGACGCGCTGGACAGTCCGCTGCCCGTATATACCCTTGACGCGATTAAGCGCAGATGCCGCCCCGGTATGGGCAGGTGTCAGGGCGGTTTTTGCAGCCCGACGGTCGTGAAAATTCTGGCGGAGGCGAAAGGCGTCAGCCCCGAAGAAATCAAAAAATCGTCGGAACGCGCCGTCATACTTTTCGGAAAAACCAAACGCGCGCCGCGCGAATAATGGCAAAAAACCTTGCTTTTTTCACGCGCGTGTGATAACATCAATATACTAAATTACGGATAAAATATACAAAATCTTTTTTGATAAGGAGTTTTATTATGAGTAACTTTGCAAAAAACATCGGCGAAAAACGCACGCCCGTCACGACGCCCGCGCATATCGTTGAAAACGGCGTCGCGCATTACGGCACGTTCAGCGAGCCTTTTCAGGACTTAAACCTTCTGGATTGCAAAAAACCTTTCTTTATGAAGACGCCGTCTTTCATCAAACGCATGCGCCTTATCGAGTGGGAAGCGTTTGAAGTCAACATGGACGAAGGCTCTCTCATCAGCGCGTGCTACAACATGGGTCCCATCGGTTTTTCCATTTTCGTATGGCACAACAACGCCGACAACAAAATTTATGCCTGGCGCAATCTCGTGCCCGTGAAACGCGCGAAGGTCGCAAAACAACTTTTGTCCGACAACTGCTACTGCAAAACCAAAAAGAGCGAATATAAGATTATAAACGATTTCGCAAACGGCAAAGCGCAATGCGTCGGTCATACCAAAGGCAAATCCGGCGAGTTTGCAATCGACATTTCGTTTGAACGTCTTTCGCCCCTTGCCAACGGCGTTATGCCCCTTATGAAAAACAAGGACGGCTCGTTCAGAAACCCCCTTTACAGCGAAAAAGATTTCTTCAAGGCGACGGGTACGATTACGTTAAACGGCAAAACCTATAAAACCAACGAGCGCTCGGTCGGTATCATCGACGACCACAAAGGATATTATCCCTTCTTCTCGCACTACGACTGGCTCACCACGATGGGCAAGACCGAAATCGACGGCGAACAGAAGTTCTTTGCTTTCAACCTGACGAGAAACCAATCGGTCGATCAGGTCAATTACAACGAAAACGTAATCTGGCTGGAAGGCGAATCTTTCCCGATGCCGCCCGTGGTATTCACCCATAAAGACGGCAAAAAGAAAGCGAACGAATGGCATATCCGCGACGAGGCGGGACAAGGGCTTGTCGATATCACTTTCAAAATCGACAACGTGTTTTATATGCCCATTCCCGTGGCTGTTTATTACGCCCTGCCTTACGGCAAGATTTACGGCTACGTCACCGACACGAACGGCAAAAAATACACCGTCGACGGCATGGTCGGTATCGGCGAAGACAAAACAACTCGCATTTAACTTTGAAACTCCAAACAAAAAGCACTTCTTTGCGAAGTGCTTTTTTTGTGGTAAAAATCTGATTTTTTATTACATAAACATTTTCAGTTTGTTCGGCACGACTTTTATGTCAAGGTATCTGTCCTCGATAATCTCGCCGTCAAGCTCAAACCGGCTGTCGTCCAGGGCCTCGATAATGACGCGGTCGGTGCGGAATTCTTCAACGGTTTTGTCCTCGACGTGTTTGCCTTTCAAAAATTTCAGAAGCATCGGCGGAATCCGTCTTTTTTTCATTTCGTTGACGATAACGACGTCAAGTTTCCCGTCCGACACTTCCGCGTGCGGGCAAATGGGCAATCCTCCGCCGATAAAGCCGCCGTTGCCGATTCCGATCATAAACACGCTTTTATCCATCGTTTTTCCGTCGACAATCAGGCGGAGTTTGTGGAAGCGGGTATGTAACAGGGTGTAAATCAAGGCGTAATTATACGCCGCGCTGCCTTTCAGTTTTTTGACGGAGGCGTATTTCACAAGGACGTCCACGTCCATGCCGCCGCCCGCGACGTTCAGACACCTTGTCGTGCCGAGGTCCATATAGTCGACGTAGCCGACGTTGCCTTTTAAAATCACGTCAAGGGCTTTTTCGACGTCTTTGGGGTGTCCCGACTTTTTGATAAAGTCGTTGCCGCTGCCGCACGCGATAAGCCCGAGCGTAACGTTTTCAAAGTTTTCAATGCCGCAAAGTACCTCGTGGAAGGAGCCGTCGCCGCCCATTGCGATGATTTTTGTGTCGGGAGTGCGCGAGAGTTCCCTTGCGATTTCGGTTGCGTGGTGCGCGTATTGCGTTTCATGCACGATATACGGCACTTTTTTGGCGTCCAGCAATTTTTTGACCGTTTGCAGCGCTTTCCGGCTTTCGCCCTTGCCGCCGACGGGATTTATAATAATATGATACATAGTCTTCTCCGAAAATATTGTTGTATATATTTTATCACCCGTGCGGCGCGCTGTCAAGATTTGACGGCTTTTGCGGGTTTTGTCGGTCGTACGGCTTAAATCTGTCGCTTATATAATTATATAATTATTTTTAATCATATACTTGCAAACTTATTCGCAGTGTGCTATATTATCTCTCGAAAATCAAGTTATGGAGCACACTTTATGAAAAAGAAACACGAATTCAAACTTTGGCAGGAATTCAAGGCGTTCATCAATCGTGGCAGCGTCCTTGACCTTGCAGTAGGTATGATTATCGGCAGCGCGTTCACCGCAATCGTAAACTCGCTTGTCAAAGGTATACTTCAACCCCTTATTAATATGATTCCTTTGGGACAAGACGGCAAAAGCCTTCAAGTCGTCCTGAGAGATCCCGTCATCGACGCGACGACAGGCGCAGTCGTAAAAGAAGCGGTCATTATGGACTTCGGCGCGGTTATTTCCGCAATCGTTACTTTCCTTCTCACCGCGCTTGTACTCTTCCTTGTCGTGAAAGCAATCAATAAGGCGCGCGAAATCGGCGATAAAGAAAAAGCAAGGCTGGGACAACTTGCACAAAAAGTAACGAAAAAGAACGGCGACGCCGAAACGACGGAAGCCCCCGCAGAAGTCGCAGTCGCAGAAGAAGCCCCCGCAGAACCCGCTCCCGGTGAAGTCGCGCCCGTTGAAGTCGCTCCCGACAAAACGCAGGAACTTCTTTCGGCAATTCTTGACGAACTCAAAGCGCAACGCGCCGACAAGGAATAATCCAAAACCAATGAAAAACCCCGAAGCAATTCGGGGTTTTGTTTTATTGTTGCGAAAGCAACGTGTTTTTCGCGCAACACGCGCTTTGTTGACACTCCTCAGAATGGCAATTTGCACGTCATTCCGAGCGTAGCGCGGGAATCTCCCGGAAGGGACACCGGTTAACAAACGTTCTTTGTCAGTTGTCTGCGCGCTTCTCGACCGTGACTTCGCCGTCGGTGCATTTTACGACGATTTCTTTTTTCGGTTTTTCTGCAATGCTCACTTTTGCCCACTCGGCTTTCGTCCCCATATAGCGGAACTCGGTGTTGTAGGCATTGTTTAGGAAACTAATTTTAACGACGCTTGTCGGGATATTTATTATTTGTGCATAGTCGTTGCTGATACTTGCGCTTATTACGGGCAATTCGACGCCGTCAATCGTATATTTTGAGGCAATCGTAAATTCCTTGAACTCCATGCTTCCCTTTCGTCCTGAAAACTCACGTCCTTCCTGCCCATTGATATAAGTCCTTTCGTAAATGCCGACAGGCTGGGACTCATACGATTTATAATCTTTAAACTCCTCGGGAACGACTAAGTTCGTCTTGTTAAAATCCTTATAAACAATCTTTGATTCTTCGATCTCGGCAACTATGCTGTTTTTGTTTTCGACGCGCACTTTGATATCGTCGATTTCCTCGTCGTTATCTTTGTATATTTTGTATGCAAACAAGAGTTCGTTGAGTTCATCAAGTTCTTCCGTGACCGCATCAACCCAGCTCATATCGATTACGTTGCCGTCCAACGAATAAACCGTTTTCGTTGTTGTTTCGCCTTTTTTTGACAGATTGTAATATCTGCCGTCCTCGTAAAATACCATATCGATTTGGGTTTTCACGCCGTCTTTTTCGGTTATTTTGCAAAACCCGTTTTGGGTGGCGTAAGTGATTTTGTCTTCCCCGTTTTCTCCTTTTTCCGTCGCGACCATGGTCAAACTTTTGATATCGGCGTTTACAAGCGCCGCCATAATCTCTCCGGCGTCCATTTTATTGTTGAGTTTCAGTTCGCCTTTCTTGTTGCAGGCGGAACATCCTATCGCCACCGAAAGGACGAGGATTATCGCCATCATTATAAATACAAATTTCTTTTTCATAATTTCGCCTCCTTAGTCCTTTGTGATTTCGACGTCGCCGTCGGTGCAATGTACGGTAACCGTCTGTGACAAGCCGTCTTTTTTAATTTCGACTGCTCCCCACTGCGCTTTTGTTCCCGAGTAATAAATATCGCTTGAAGAATAAACCACTTTCTGTAAATTCTCAATGTAAGTCACACTTGCGGGAATCGTTAATTTGTCGCACTTATTGCTGCTGTCTTTACCTATTATCGCAGTGACCGTTTTCCCGTTGAACGTTTCCGGAATACTAAACTTTGTAAGGTAATAATTGAGCTCGGTGAACGCAAACTTTCCGTCGATTTCTTCAAAGCTTGCGGCATACGACGTCGTCGCGCGGGTGGCATAATCGCTAAGTTCTTGCGGCACTTCAAGCGTGGTTTCGTTGATTTTGGAAAGGGTGACCCGGACGTCCTCATCATTGGCGATAATAATAAGTTTGCCCTTTTCGACTTTTACCGAATAATCGTTCTTATAGCCGTTTTTTTCGTTGTAAATGTAACCCGCAAGAGGATCTAAAACATAATTGTTCATCAAATAATATCGATATTGAGTGGCGGCGGACGGTTTTGCCCCCAACATATCCATAATTTCGATGCTGACGTCATCACCCTCTTTGTTCATTGTATAGAATCGTTTGCCGTCATAGATATATGCGCTGAAACTTGTCTTATCGCCCTCGACGTGCGTCAACGAAAACCCTTCGGTCGTTGCGCGATAATACTGCGTATATCCCTCACTTTTCATCTCAATCGTGTATGACTTGACGTCGCTTTTTACGATTGCCTCATAAGCTTTTTCGGGCTTCATATTCTTTGTGATTTTTACCTTGCTTTTGTTGCAAGCGGTAAAAGAAAACAGCGACGTGAACACAATCGCAATCGCCGTAAGTGATAAAAGACTTTTCTTTTTCATTTGCCGTCTCCGTTATTTTGATATAATTATTTTATTATGTATCAAAACTATTTGTCAATAATTTTAAGTTATTGCGCTTTACAAGACTTTTCGGTTGCCGGGAAAAAATAATACAAACCTTGTTCGGCACGCATTGACAACGCCCCGAAAATCGTCGTATAATCTGTTTATCACCTACGAAAAAAAGGCAACATTACTTTATGAAACTCGATCTGAACGGAAAATGGCAATTCAAGTCGTCAAGGGACGCGGACTTTATGGACGCGGTCGTCCCCGGCACGAACTTTCTGGATCTTATCCGCCTGGACCGTATGAAAAACCCCCTTGTGGACGTTTCGCCCGAAAATACGCGCGATAACGAATGGTTTTTCCGCGCGGGCACGGATGACTGGATTTATCGGAAAACTTTCAACGTGAGCGAGGACTTTTTGAAAGCCGACAAGGTTTTCCTTGTGCTGAACAAAATCGACACGCTCGCTTTCGTCGTTCTGAACGACCAAGAGGTCGACCATTCCGAAAACGCGTTTCTGCCTTTCCGTCGCGACGTGAAATCGCTGTTAAGGCCGGGCGAAAACGTGCTGGAAGTAAGAATCTGCGGCCCGGTTGCTTTCGTCGTCGGCGCAACCAAACTCATCAAAACGCCGAAAAATCTCAACGGACTTACGGGCGACGTGCACATCAGAAAACCCGCATTCCACTTCGGCTGGGACTTTGCGCCCTTTGCCCCCGCGTCGGGCATCCGCGAAGACGTGTATCTCGAAACGGCGTGCGGCGCGGAAATTTCCGATTTCAGAATATCGCAAAAACACAACTCGGACGGCGCGGTAACGCTGTCGATGACGGCACGCGTCGAAAGATACAATACGACGGACGATTTTTCAACCTTCTTTTCGGTGCTGTCCCCCGATAAGTCGGAGTTCAACGCAAAAGGCATCGAAATCGAAAACGGCTTGTTCAAGGCGGATATCGAAATCAAAAACCCTAAGCTCTGGTGGACAAGAGATTTGTCGGATAAGCCCGAACAACCTTTGTACGAAGTCGTGGTAAGTCTGAGCCGCGGCGACGAAATCGTCGACGGCAAAATCGTGAAAATCGGTCTTCGCGACCTCGTTTTCGACAACAGCCCCGACGAAATCGGCAAAAACTTCCGCTTTACGTTAAACGGCGTGCCCCTTTTCATAAAGGGCGCGAATTACGTCCCGCCCGACGTCACGGACGTTTTCGACAGGGAAAAGTGCCGCCGTTTGCTTTCCGACGTCGAATTTATGAATATGAATATGATAAGAATATTCGGCGGGAGCGGATACGAAAACGAGTTTTTCTATGACGAGTGCGACAAGCGCGGTATCCTTGTGTGGCAGGACTTCCCGTTTGCGTGTCAGGGATATCCCCTTTTCCTGCCCGCGTTTATGGAAAACGTAAAAAAGGAAGCGGAATATCAGGTGAAACGTCTGCACTTCCACCCGTCGCTTGCGCTGTTCTGCGGCAATAACGAAATCGAGGCGATGTCCGTCAACTGGATGTTTTTCTCGCGCTATATCGACGTGGCAGAACCGTTTTTCTATTACGACCTGAAAAAAATCGTGCAAGAAAATTCCGACGTTGCGTATATCCCCGGCAGCCCGTCGGGCGTGTCGTATATGTTCGGATACGCCGCGGACAACGTCGGCGACGCGCATATATGGGCAGTGTGGCACGGTATGAAACCCGCGACTTATTTCAAAAAACGCCTGCCCCGCTTTGCAAGCGAATTCGGCATGATGAGTCTGCCGTCCGAAAACAGCACGAAAAAAATTCTCGGCGACGACGAAAATATAAATTCCAAAAAACTGAAAGCCCGCGACTTTTCGACAAACGGCGTTGGCAAAATCAAGTATTATACCCTTGAAAGGTTCAACGCGCCGAAAGATATTTCGGGCTGGGTTTACGCCTCGCAAATCGCACAGGCGGAAGGTCTTCGCGAAGGGGTGTCGCATTTCAGGCGCAATAAGCCCACCGTGAACGGCACTATCGTCTGGCAACTCAACGACGTGTTCGAGGGGCTCAGCTGGTCGGTAAGAGATTTTGACGAAAGTATTAAAGCGGCGGGGTATTATTTAAGGCGTTATTACGCGCCCGTCGCAGTCAATATCGACGCAGTGGACGGCGGTTTTTACGTCCACACTTTCAATGACACAAATAAGGATATTTCGGCAAAACTCACGTTTAAGGTGTGCAATTACGACGGTGAAGTGCTTGTTGAGAAACATAGCGACATTACCCTTGCCGCCGGAGAAAGCAAAATGCAACTTGCACAAGGTATGGCAATCGTGAGAAATCAGAACAAACGTTTAAGGTGTTTTGCTTATGCGGAACTTGAAACGGAAGACGGAAAATATACCGACACAAGGCTTGTAAGACGAGAAAAATACGCGCGTCTTCCGCACTCCGTCATCAAAAGAGAATACGACTTTATCCGCGACGGCGTGCTTAAAATCACACTTTCAACGGACGTGTTTGCGCGCGGCGTGTTCATCAGAAACAATATTAACGGCGCAAAGTTTTCGGACAACTTCTTTGACCTTGTCCCCGGCGAAACAAAGGAAATCACGGTAAATCTCGGTCGCACTTGCCCCATAAACGGTCTTGACGAATCGCTGCCGATAACGTCCGCCGCCGATATCGAAATCAAGGGAAATTCCGCCGCCGCGTTCTTTACAAGGCTTTTCGTGTCGCTGAACCCCGTAAACTTCTTTAACAGTATTTATTACAGAAAAATCCCGCGTAACGTGAAGAAACGCATCGTCGCGTTTTTCGACGAACAGGAAAAAGAAAAAGAAGAATAAAAGCACAAAGAAAAACCATCGGGAAAACACCCGATGGTTTTTTGTTTTTCGCCGCTTATTCCACGACGATTTCTTTTATCATGACTTCGTTGCCCCTCAAAAGATAAGTCCTTTCGCTTTTGCAATACGGGCAGATTTTGCCGTATTTGACCGTTTCGTATTCTTTCTTGCAGTCTTCGCAGTACGTCACGGCTTTCACCGGTTCGATTTCCAGCACGCAACCTTTCAGAAGTTCCGTACGGTTTGCGTTCCAGTTCCAGCAATCGATAAGCTGGTCGTTGACGACCGTCGATACTTCGCCGATTTGCATGACGACTTTCTGGACTTTCGTTGCCTTGTTTTCGACCGCGACGTCGCGCACTATGTCCGCGATATGGAAGACCACGCCGAGTTCGTGCATAAATTACTTATCCTTTTTGGCTTGTTTTGCCGCTTTTTTCGCAGCCTTATGGCGTTTTTGCGAAGCCTTTTCTTCGGGCGTTTTCTTGCCGAAAGCGATTTTCATACCGCGTTTTATTGCATACGGTAAAATAATCTTGAACTTGTCTTCGCTTCTGCTCATCTTGGAGCATTCGGGATGTTCGCGATGCAGATGGATTGCGTCGAATTCGCACTTCGTGGTGCAGATACCGCAACCGATACATTTGTTTTCGTCGACGATGCTCGCGCCGCAGCCCAAGCACCTTGACGCTTCGATCCTGACCTGTTCTTCGGTGAGAGTGCCGTGCAGATCGCGGAAGGAGTGCTTGTCGCCGTCGAGTTCTTTCGCTTCCTGTCTGCCTGCCGTATCGTAGCTGTCGATGACGATGTTGTCTTTGTCAAGTTCGACAAACTGTCTTCTGTTGCGGCCGATGGTCATGCTCGTGCCGGGCTGTACGAAACGATGCAGCGATACCGCCGCGTTCTTGCCCGCTTCGATTGCGTCGATTGCGAATTTCGGACCGCTGTACACGTCGCCGCCGACGAAAATGTCGGGTTCCGCCGTCTGATAAGTCAGAGAATCCGCAACGGGATAATTACCGTGATGGAACTCAACCTTCGTGCCTTTCAGCAAGTCGTTCCAGACAACGGACTGACCGATTGCGAAGATAACGTGTTGCGCCTCGACCGTAATCGTGTCGTTTTCGTCGTATTGCGGGTTGAAGCGATTTGTCTTCGGGTCGATGACCGACAGGCATTTCTTGAACACGACCGCTTTGACGTTGCCTTTTTCGTCTTTCAGAATCTCTTTGGGACCCCAACCGTTGTTGATCGAGATGCCGTCTTCGAGCGTTTCTTTGATTTCGTTTACGGACGCGGGCATTGTTTCGCGCGATTCGAGGCAGTACATGCCGACGTTGTCAGAGCCGAATCTGACCGCCGTACGAGCGCAGTCCACCGCAACGTTGCCGCCGCCGATGACAACCGTCTTGCCGACAAGTTTTCTGTCGTGGTTTTCGGTTGCGTCGTGCAGGAACGATACAGCCATATCCGTGCCGATCGCGTCTTCGCCGGGTACGCCGGGGAGTCTGCCGCCCTGGCAGCCGATTGCAACGTAAAACGCCTTGTAGCCTTGTTTTCTGAGTTCGTCGATGGTGACGTCGGTGCCGACGTTCACGCCGCATTTAATTTCGACGCCGAGTTCGCGCAGTACGTCGATTTCAGCCTCGATGACGTCCTTTTCGAGTTTATAGGAAGGAATACCGTAAGTGAGCATTCCGCCGGGACGCGCGTTCTTTTCAAACACGGTGGGTTTGTATCCTTTCGTCGCAAGATAGTATGCGCAGGAAAGTCCCGCAGGGCCTGCGCCGATAATTGCGATTTTTTCGGACCATTGCTTATCGACGTTCGACGGAATGACGACTTCGGGAACGAATCTCGTTTCCGCGTGCAGGTCTTGTTCCGCGATGAACTTCTTGATGTCGTCGATTGCGACGGCTTCGTCGATGGTGCCCCTTGTGCAGGCGGCTTCGCAACGCTTATTGCAGACGCGTCCGCAGATTGCGGGGAACGGGTTGTCCTTTTTGATAAGTTCCAACGCTTCCCTGTACTTGCCTTCTTTGGCTTTTCTTATGTAGCCCTGAACCGCGATGTGAGCGGGACATGCAACCTTACAAGGCGACGTACCCGTTTCGTAGCAGTTGATGCGGTTGTTGTCGCGGTAATCTTCGTCCCACTTGTCGGGTCCCCAGCTGAGATTGTCGGGGAGTTCGTGCTTCGGATATTTGATTTCGCCCTGTTTCGTGCAAAGTTTTTGTCCGAGTTTTACCGCGCCGGCGGGGCAGTATTCCACGCACTTGCCGCACGCCACGCATTTGTCTTTTTCAACCCTTGCGACGTACGCGCTTCTGGACATATTAGGCGTGTTGAAAAGTTGCGACGTACGTAGAGCGTTGCAGATATTGACGTTGCAGTTGCAGATTGCGAAAATCTTGTTTTCGCCGTCGATATTCGTGATCTGATGTACGAAACCGTTCTTTTCGGCATTTTTCAGAATTTGCATTGCCTCGTCGTAAGTGATATCGCGACCTTTGCCCGTTTCGCGGCAGTAATCCGCCATATCGCCGATACCGATGCACCATTCTTCACAGCTGTCGCCGCAGCCTTCGCCAAGTTTCGCCCTGCCGTAACGGCACGAACAAATGCCTACGCCAAGGTGTCCTTCGTACTTTTTGAGCCAATACGAAATATGCTCGATATCCATTGTGCCGTTTTCCATCTCGATTGCTTTCTCGACGGGGATAACATGCATACCGATTCCCGCGCCTCCCGGGGGAACCATAGCCGTGACCATTGTCAGGGGAAGATACGTCATACGCTCGAAGAACATCGCGAGTTCCGGATGGTCGTCAAGCTGTTTCTTTATCATGTTCGTGAATTCCGCAGAACCGGGAACGAACATCGGTAACGTATAACGACGGATTTTCTTTGCGCCCTTAATGGGACCGTTGTGGTCGTAATTGTCGCCGTAATCGTATTCCAGAATACCGACTCTGCTCATGTCGTCAAGCAACTTTTGAAGTTTTTCTTTCCCGAGTTCGGGATTCTTTGCAAGAAGGTCTTCAAACGTGTAGTGATGGCGCACTTTCATTTTCAGCGCGACGTCCGCCATTTCGTCGGTAACCACGCAGGCAAGTCCCCAGTATTCGGGATCGTTTACCGTGACGCCCAAAATCTTATGGTCGACGCAGTCGGTGATCTTTCTTGCGAGTTTGAGAATTTTTTCACGCGGATTGGGATCGCCCATAAACTCCGGTGTGTAAGCTTTACTCATCTCTGCCATTGCTGTTTTCTCCTTTGAAAATTTGTTTTATATATTTCGTTTCGAGCGCGGCTTTTCGCCACCCTTCCTTGCACATACGATAAATACTGCGCGCGGAGGGGCTTCAAAATTTTCGCGTCGTTAAAACCTTTTTTGTAAAATTCGGGTGTTTTTGATACGTTCTCTTTTGCAAGAATTATCGGATTTTCCGTCCGAAATTGCCGCATTTTCAATATATCTTTGATATATTTTCTCTTACACTATGAATAATAATACGGAAATTCGGGAATGTAAAGTATTTGCACGATTTTTTGTGATTGTAAAGATTTGGTAGAAAACCTTAAAAATCTTATCACCCGCGCCTTTTTTCAACAAAAAACCGCCCGCGTCCGGACGGTTTTGTTTGTCGTTTTTTGACTTTGCGGTTACTTCTTTTTAAGAACGTCGTCGAAGAGTTTCAGGTTGTCGAAAGACGGTTTGTACTTGCCTTCTTCGATGCCGCGGATTATTTCGACCGCCCTGTCGTTGACGGGAGTCGGCACGCCGACCTTTCTTCCGTACTCGCTCACGACGCCGTTGATTGCCTCGACCTCGCAAGGTTTGCCCTTTTCGATATCCTGCAACATACTTGCGCGGATAAGGCGGTGCTTTTTGATTGCGACGGGAATTATCGCAAACGAGATTTTTTGTTTAATCGGGTTGTTGTAATCCAGAAGTTTTACGACGTCTTTGCCCTGAATCGGCTCAATATGAATGCCGCCCGCGCGGGTTGAGTCGATGATTTCTTTTATGATGCGTTGCGCGCAAAGTCTGCTTTTCTTGTTGTCCGCGACCTCGCCGAAATTGCAGCCGAGCACCGCCGACATTCCGCTGAATGCAGAGTTTACGAGAAGTTTTGACCACCTTACCCCTATGAAATTGTCTTCAACCTCGACTTTGCCCATAATGGACAGTATACGGACGATTTCCTTGAAATGCTTGTCTTCCTGCGCTTTTTTATTGAGTGCGCCGAGCGCGAAAACCAAAGCGTCGGGTTCCGACGTGAGTTCGCTGACACCGGGAGCGGTCATTTGCGCGCCCCAGCCGATTGCACAACCGTACGTCCTGTCTTCGCTGATTATTTCGGACACACTGTGTTCCGGAAGACCGTTTTGCATCGTACAGATTACACCGTCGTCCGCCAAAAAGTTTGTGAGCGTTTTCACGACTTCTTTGTTGTTGAGCTGTTTTGTCATAAGGAAAATTATGTCGTATTTTTCCTTCATTTCTTCGGGCAGTATCGCGTTGACTTTCACGTTGAAATTCGCTGTCCCCGTGATTGTCGCGCCGTTCTCTTTCAACGCGGCGACGTGCGCTTTGTTCCTGTTGACAAGGTCGATTTGTTCGCCGCTTTTCGCGACGTATGCTCCAAGTACCGTTCCGAGCGAACCCGCTCCGTAAATGCAAACTTTCATATTAACTCCTTAAAATTTTCAATCAAAGATATTTTACCACGAAAAATCCTTATTTACAACGATTGAAAATAATTTATTCATTTTTCGCGGTATTTTCACGGCAACGGTCTTTCAAAAGTTTTGGCGAAATCTCGTTGACAACCGCCGTTTACTTCTATATAATGCAATCAAATGAATAATCTCGCCGCCGGGTGAGCGCGTCAAATTGCATCGTTAGGCCTTTGAAGATGCAACCTGGCGCTTTTTTATTTGTGGAGAAAAAATGAAAAACCAGACCTTGAAAGAATTTTTTAAATACGTGTCGGCAAACGTGATTGCCATGATCGGGCTGTCCTGCTATATTCTGGCGGACACGTTTTTCATTTCTTTGAGTCTCGGGAAGACCGGGCTTGCCTCGTTGAATCTGGCAATGCCTTCGTTCAGTATCGTTTTTTCAATCGGCCTTATGTTCGGCATCGGCGGAAGCACGAAATTTGCCATATACAAAGGCGCGGGGGACGTCAAAAGCGCAAACAGAGTGTTCACTCACACCGTTTTTGTCGTCGCGTGTTTTGCGGTCGTATTCGTGCTTCTCGGCACGTTTTTAAGCGGTCCCGTGGCGTCGCTTCTCGGCGCGGACGGCAAAACGTTTTCGGGGAGCAAAACCTACGTGCAGATTATACTTTGCTTTGCGCCCTTTTTTATGTTCAACAACGTTCTGCAAAACTTCATCCGCAACGACGGCGCGCCCAGACTTGCGATGACCGCGTCGCTTCTCGGCAACCTTTTCAACATCGTTTTCGACTACGTTTTTATTTTCCCGTGCAAACTCGGCATGCTCGGCGCCGCCCTTGCGACAGGCATTTCGCCCGTAATCAGCATGCTTATTTTGATGATTTTCTTCTTCCGAAAGAAAAACACGTTCCGTCTGGAAAAGACGAAACTATCTCTGCGCGTGTTCGGCGAGATAATCTCGCTGGGGCTTGCGTCGTTTATTGCGGAGTTCGGCTTCGGACTCGTGATGATGCTCATCAATAAGTTGTTCAAGTCGCTTGGCGGGGATACGGCGGTTGCGGCGTTCGCCATCGTCGTCAACGTGTTTTACGTAATCAACGCGATTTTCAACGGGATTTCGTTGGGCACCCAGCCTATAATCAGTTTTTCATACGGACAGCGCGATTTTACGAGAATACGACAGGTGCTGAAATATGCCCTGATTACAATCGGCGCGACCGCCGCCGTCCTGTACGTTATTCTGTTTTTCTCGGCGGACGGCATCGCGGCAATCTTCAACACGGAAAAAGCGGAAGACCTTCAAAAACTTGCCACGACCGGCATAAAACTGTATTTCATTTCTTCGCTGTTTTCGGGGTTCAATCTGTTATTTTCGTCATACTTTTCAGCGTCCGACAAAGGCGTATGTTCGCAAATCATCACCCTTCTGCGCGGAGTCGTGCTGATTATTCCGCTTGCTTATCTTTTCGCACATCTTTGGAAAATCACGGGGCTTTGGCTTGCAACGCCCGCCGCCGAAATGCTGACGCTCGTTGCGGCGATTATCATATTCTTTGTCACACGCAAAAAACGCGCCGACACGGAAATCCCCGCCCCCGTTTCGGAACAGGAATAATCCGCCGTACGCGTTCCACTTTTTCTGATTTTATCTTTTCTTTCCTTTTGTTTTCTGTTTTTTGACGGTAACGACAAGTATTATCGTCGCGATAACAATCAACCCGATGCCCGTGGACAATACTATGATGATTTTGGTCACCTTTCCAAGCGGCGGCTTGTACCTTTCGGGTTTTTCGGACGCGCAAATGAAAAGCGTAAGATCGCCGTCGGGCAGTTTTTCAAAATACGCCTCGTAGATTCCGCCGTTCTTCGTAAAATCGACGGTCTCACCCGTTATGTTAACCGAGCCGTCCGGATTTGTCACGCTCTTTCGCGTTTCGCCCCTTAATAAGTACATGTCCGTGTATATCCGTATCGTAAGGTTGTTGAAGTCTGCCCAGCCCGCCGCGGGACTTAAAAGATAAGTGTACGAATACACCGGCGGCACGTAATTGCGGGTTGCCGACGGATAAAGCGGCGCGGATACAGTGTTGACAAGCGTTTCTTCCGGCGCGAACGTAAGAGTGTAATCGTACCATCGGAACAAACGCGTGCTTAGCGAATGTTTCCACACTCCGATTACCGTCGTCATCATGCTTTTAATCATCGCAACCGTCGCGTTGTACCAGTCTACGTCGCTGACTTCGCTTCCCGCCGGTCTGAATTTCAGGGCGTAATCTTTGAAATTATACTCGACTTTCTTCCCTTTGACGACGCTTCCCCCGACGCTTTTCCACTTGTCGTCAAAGAAACTGAATTTGCTTTCGACATCCGACACGTCGTTTCCGACAAACGCCAGCGTCAGCTGCCCGTTTTTAAGTCCGTCCTGCCATGCGACAAGTTCCATTAAGTCCCCGTTTTTTTCGTACTTGACGTAATTATCTGCCACTATGTATTTAAAGTTTTTCACGTTGTCCGAAAACTTGACGTACGTCGGTAATTTTCCGTTTGCGCCTTTAACGTCCAAAACGTATTCGTAAACCATCAAATCTGTTGAAAGAGTATCGTCGGCGATAAAGTCGTCAGAAAAGTATCGAAGGTCCTCGTCAATGTCGAATTTTTTAAAGGGATCCGCCTTATAAGTATGGCGGATTGTTTTGTCTAAGTCTTTTCCGTTTGTTTTTACCTTAAAGTATTCCTTGTCCGCCTCGGTCTGCGATTCGTCATACGGAACGAATCCGAAAGGAAACAGACACCTTGTTTCGACAATCAGATTTGTCGGATTGCGGAAAGTGTATTCGGCTGTAACTATGCCCCGCCTGACGTATTCCTGCACGGGAATAAATCGGTCGGCGGAATAAATATGAAATGTCAGATCTTCCTTGTCGACGACTATCGGGCTATTTTCGGTCTTAACGATAACCCCGCTTGAATCGTAGCCTATCGTTTCTCTCGGCGCGGAATTCGCTTCCGAGACGGCGGGCGACGAGAATACGACCGACGAAAACAACGTCAACGCCATGGTCAGAAGAAGGATTATCGTTTTTTTCCTGTGTTTCATTTTTGTCCTATTTTATTTCGGAAAACAATTCTTTTCCGACTCCGCATACGGGACAGACGAAATCGTCGGGCAAGTCTTCAAACTCGACAAGCGGGATTCCGTTTTCTTTGCAACTTTCTTCGTCGTATACCCAACCGCATACTTCGCAAATGTACTTTTTCATTTTCTTTCTCCTTTTGGTTTATTTGTATTTGATTTATTTCATAAGTTCAAACGCCGACGCGTCGTGCTTGCATATCGGACAAATGAAGTCGGGCGGCAGTTCTTCGCCCTCGAAAACGTAGCCGCACACTTTGCAAACGTACGATTTCTTCTTTGGCGCGACGGGCTTCGGCTTCACGTTTTTCTGATATTCCGTATAAGTCAGCGTGTCGAGATCGGAAAACACCGCCGCTTCTTCGACGGAACAAACGAACATGTCGTGCGTACCGAGGTCGATTATCTGCTCCGCCGCAAGGGATATGAACGCGTTGCAAAACTCCGGCATTACGACAAGCCCGTTTTCGCTCCTTTTCGGCGTTTCTCCGAAAAACTTATCGACGGTTCTGCCGCTTTGGAAACCGAATCTTTTGAAAACGTCAAAGGTCGCGTCGACCGACAGGCAGTTGACGTTCATTTTCAGCGTTTCCAGAATCGTCCCACACGAGTAATTCTGTTTGTTTACGCAAACTGCGACTCTCAACGGATTGCTTGTGACCTGCATTACGCTGTTTACGATGCAGCCGTTGTCTTTTCTTCCGTCGTTGGTGGTCAGAACGTACAGCCCGTAGCCGATTCTGAACAATGCGGAAAGGTTAATTTTCTCTTTTTCGTCCGTCATATTTATTCTCCTTTGTTTAATTCTCGTTGTTTGTTCGCACCGTATGCAACCGCCGCCGCGCCGCACAAGGACGCATAGTATCCAAGCCCCGAATATTCGATTTTGACGGTTTTATCAATCGGAAGAAACAGTTTATCGTTGATTTCTGCGATAAGATCGTCTTTGAACAGGTCAAGGCTTTGGGATACTCCGCCGCCAAGATAACATACGTTCACGTCAAGAAGAGTCGCGGCTTGTGCTATGACCGCACCCAGTGCTTTTGCCGCGCGCCTGTATGCCGCAACTGCGATTTCATCGCCCTCGATTGCAAGCGCGCCAATCTCTTTCGCCGTCCTGTCCTGCCCCGTTTTTTCCTTGTAATAAGCGGAAACCGCCCGTCCCGACGCCACCGATTCCAGACAGCCTTTCTTCCCGCAGGTACAAGCCTTTCCGTTTTCTTCGACTCTGATATGCCCGAATTCGCCGGCGCAAAAGTTCGCCCCGACGTAAAGGCTTCCGTTCAGATACAGCGCGCCGCCAACTCCGTTGCTGACGGTAATCCACATAAAATCGTCGACGTCCGCCGCCTTTCCGAAAACTCTCTCGGCAACGGCGCAAGCGTTTGCGTCGTTTTCGGCATACACCGGAATCCCAAGAATTTGTTTAAGGTCTTCCGCCGCGTGCCAATCCCTTATTCCCAAAAAAGGCGCGAGCGGACATACGCCCGTATCGCCGTTCACCGGCCCCGGCAACGAAACGCCGCATATTTCGGGCTTGTATTTTTCCATATACGGCGCAGCCATTCGTTTTACGTCCGCATACAGCGTTTCAAGCGAATAAGCCGACGAATATTCTTTGCGATCGTATTCGACGACAATGCCCGTTTCGTCAACGACGCCCACCAGAACTTTTGATCCTCCAATGTCGATTGCAAGACACTTTTCCATTTTTCTTCTCCTTTCAGATTCCTGTCAAAAGATAATCCGTACTTGCTTTTCAAGGACTTTTTCGGTTTTCCGCAACAAAAAAGCGCAAGGAAATAAAATTTATTCCGATTGCGCTTTGATAATTCTTCTCATAGGCTGTTACCTCCGTCGCGGGGTTAAAACTTCCGATTAAAAATAATTGTCGTTTGCTCCTTCCTGTTTTAGGTATGAATATTTTATCACAAAACTTCGTTTTTGTCAATTTGTCGCGTTCTGCCGAAAAAGACGTTGTTTTCGTTTCTCAAAGGTGCTCTCGGTTCTTTTTACCGTTTACGTTTCCGAGCGTTATTTCGACAACCGCCCCGTTTTCGTTGCGCGCCCGGATTTCCCCGCCGTGCATTTTGATTATTTCCTTTGTGAGAGCAAGCCCTATGCCGGTATTTCCCTTTTTGCCCGTGTAAAACCTTTCAAAAACGTGCGGAAGATCGTCCTTGTCAATGCCGTCGCCGTCGTCGGAAATCGCGATTATCGTTTTATCGTTTTCGTTTACGCAAGCGACGGTCACCGTCGTTTTGCAGTATTTGAACGCGTTGGATATGAGATTTGAAACGGCTTTTCGTATTTGCTTCTCGTCACACAAAACCGCCGCCTCGCAGGAAAGTTCGGTTTTAAGCGTCTTTTGATTGTTTTCAAAGACGGGCGCAAACGAATTTGCGACGCTTTTTATTATTTCGGTTACGTCGGTTTCCAGAAACTCCGGCTTTGCCTGTGCGGAGTCGATTTTCGACAACGCCAGCAGTTCTTCGATAAGTTCCGTCATTCTGTCGCTTTCTTCCAGAATAACGCCGGCGGATTCTTTCACGGGGAGAACCCCCGTCTGTATTCCTTCCGCATAGCCCTGAATCGCCATGAGCGGTGTTTTCAGCTCGTGCGAGGCGTTCTGGAAAAACGATTGCCTTATCTCCTGCGCCGATTCGATTGTCTTGCCGAGATTTAAGCCGATGGCGCATATCACCGCGCCCACGATTATCACCGCGATGCAAAACAACAGGTTGAGCCAGCGGACGTAATTCAATATTGATTTTATATCGACGTACAAAACGTACTCGTATTTATCCGGTGAGTCGGCATCGAACGAATAAACCGCCAGAACAACGTCGCGGTTTTTTTCTTTCATTCTGTAAAACTCGTTTCGGACGGGCTTTTTATCGCCACAAAACGCCAGCACTGCTTTTTCCGTTTCGGTGAGATATACAAGGTCTTCGTTCGCCCCGCCGATTTCCAGATACGAAACGCCGGAACTCAGAAAATTCATGCCCGCCTTTTCGTCGTCGTGATTTTCGCCGATTTCTTGTTCAATCGCCTTTTTTGCCTGATTTTCCAAACTTTTCGGGACAACGACGTTTACGACGACAAGCAAAGTGCAAAGGATAAGCGCGACCGAACATAAGCACGTCAGCAGTATTTTCAGTTTGATTTTTGTCATTCGTCTTTCACCGCCGCGCTTAGTTTGTATCCGTATCCCCACACGGTTTCTATGGTTACGACGCTTTTTGCCGCGGACAATTTTTTTCTTATCCGCCTTACAGTTTCGTCAATGGCGCGCGTTTCGGTGTCTTCGTCAAACCCCCAGATTTTGTCCAAGAGGCTGTCGCGGGAATGGGTTTTCTGCGGTTCTTCCATCATAAACGCCAGCAAACTCATTTCGGTTTTTGTCAGCGGAACGGCGGTTTTATCGGCAAAAACAGAATGTTCATCTTCCGAATACGTTAAATCGGCATGTTTCAAAACCTTGCCTTTCGACTTTTTGTCGCCGCTCATTTCAGCCCTTCTCAAAAGGGCTTTCACCCGCATTAAAAGCACGGTCGGGCGGAACGGCTTGGTAAGGTAATCGTCGCTGCCGAGCGTTATCCCGTTGACGTAGTCAAGCTCGCCGTCTTTGGCGGTAAGAAGGATTATCGGTACGTCCGAATACTTCCTTAATTCTTTCACGCACTCGATTCCGTCGCGCCCGGGCATCATAATGTCAAGAATGACAAGGTCGGCAGGCTCCCTTTCAAACGCGGCAAGAAGAAGGTCGCCCGTGTCATACGCGCTCACTTCGTACCCGTCGCTTTGAAGGAAGTTTTTCAAAAGATCCCTTATGTTTTTTTCGTCGTCGGCAACGTAAATTCTGTACGCCATATTCCCTCTCGCGCGCAATCGGCGTCGCTATGCGCGGCGCCTTTTGCAAAGATATGTTTTGGTGGGTTTTATTTATTTATTTTCCGCAGTTTTCAGCGAAACAATTTTCATCGCATTCGATAAAAAGTACGTCGTACTCGCCGCATCCGTTTCCGGAAAAGCCGCAGGAGCCGTCCTTGCAATCGTTGTAAAGAACGTCCTCGTCTTTATCATACAGTTCATCGTAAAGCTTGTCAAGTTTCTCGTCGAGCGCGTCGAGCGCGTCAACGTTTTTCAAAAGCGCGGTCTTTTCGTCGTCGGTGAGAGTTTTCAATTCTTTGATGAACGTCCTTTCGTCAAAATTTTCGGGAATTTCGTCAAGTTTTTGGAACTCTGCAAAGTACTTTTCCCAAAGCGCGGCGTTTTCGTCAAACGATTTCTGATATTCCGCCTCCAAACTTTCGATTTGTGAAATCGTCCGTTCGATTTCGGCGGTGTTTTTTTCGTTCCCCGTTGATGCTTTCGTGACCTTATATTTCGGCAAAAGCACTGCCGTAAGAGTGATTGCCACGGCGGCGATCGCAACGACGGCGGAAAGTAACGTTATCTTTTTTGCTTTCATTGTTTTTTCGGTTTTCATCGGTATATGCTCCTTTTTGATTATTTGCAAGCCCGTCGCTTACAATTTAATCATATCTTATCCCGAAAGCATAAATCCCCGAAAACCTGCGGTTCTTTTGCAACAATATTGCAACATTTTCCGTCGCACGGCGCATATAAAACGCGCCGCACTCCGAAAAACGTTATATAAGGATATAGGAAAAGAATGGTATAAAAAAGAATTGTTTTTACTTGGTTTCGCCGCCTTATGCCGCAGCAGCGGTTATTTCAAATTCGAACATTGCTTCGCCCGCATTGTAGTTCATGCATTCGGCAACCATGACTTTGACTTTGTATTTGCCGATCTCCTTGGGGGCTTCCGCCGACCATGTTTCATCACCGTTTTTCTGGAACATGAACTTTACTTCACCCGTTCCCATTACGTTGAACTTATCTTTGGTGATTTCAACGGCGTTTCCGTCATGAGTCTTGCCAAGCGTTGCGCCGTCTTTCAAGGTAATCGTGTTGTCGCCTTTTTTGATTTCGAAATCGAATTCGGCAACGCCCGCCTGATACATTTCGGTTTCAGCAACCATGACTTTCACTTTGTATTTGCCGACCGCCATGGGGGCTTTCGCCGTCCATTCGCTTTCGCCTGCCTTATACATGAAAGTGACCGCGCCGTTGCCCTTGAAATTGAATTGTTCTTTCGTGAACATCACGGCTTTTCCGTCGTACTTCTTGCCAAGCATAACGCCTTCTTTCAAAGTTACGGGGTTGGCTTGAAGAGCGGCGATCTCTTCTGTATGTTTCTTTTTGCAGACGGTGCAGTAACGGGTTCTCGCGCCCTTTTCGGTTGCGGTGGGTTTTTTCGTTACTTCCCATTTGCCATAGGTATGTTTCGCCTTGTCTTTCACTTCCTTGCAGTCCTTATCGGTGCAAGCGTGCCAGTGATACTCGTTGTCGTAGGTATAGGTTTTTGAGAAGTTGTGTTTCTTCCCGCATGCCGCAAAAACCGCCATACATATCGCAAGTACGGAAACCAGCGAAATCGTCATAATAAATGTTTTTTTCATTTTGTTACTCCTTTTGTTTTATTATTTAAACGCCGCACGGCGATTAAATCCGTTTTTGTGCTTTCCGACCGCACACGATAATTTTATCAGATAATAAAACCGACTTCCCCGAACGATTGCGTCAGAATTGTCACAAATTTGCAACAAAACGTCTTTTTGCTTACAAATTCTTCTCGGGCGGGCGGCTTCTTTATCTGACACTGAAAAACGGAGATTTGTAAAAACAAATCTCCGTTTTCGTTGCTTTTCGCGCCGTCGGTTTATCTTAACGCTTTATCTTCCTTATGAATGATTCCGCCGTTTGTCGCGTCGATGCGATAAGTCCACTGCGTTTGTCCGTCGTTGAACACGAGATTGAAATACGGGGTTTTGATGCCGCCGTCCACCAGCTCTTCCACGGTGAAGACGACTTTACCGCTATTTTCGACCGCAGCGTCCCGCAAAGCGGTTTCCTTTGCTCTTTCGATATTGATATATCTGCGGTTGTAAATCACTTCGCCGGTCTTTGCGTCGATTTTATAGCTGAACTGGTACTTTTCGATGTAAAATTCCAGAACCCAGCACGGACGTCCCGAATTTCTGCTCAACACTTCTGTGGTAAACACGACTTCGACTCCTTTCGGAATTTCCGCGTCCGCCATCGCAATCTCTTTTGCCTTGTCCAAAGAAATCATAAGGGTTTCCGCATTGCTGTACATAATGCCGCCGTCCGTCGCGTCGATGCGGTAAGTCCACTGCGTTTTCCCGTCGTTGAACACGAACAGATAGTACGGGGTTTTAATGCCGCCGGCAACCAGTTCTTCCACGGTGAAGACAACCTTGCTGCCGTCGGAAAGTTTCGTATCTTGCAGCGCGATCGTTTTGGCTTTCTCCATGCTCACGTAACGGGTGCTGAATACGATTTCTCCCGTTTCGGCGTCGATGGCGTAGGAGTATTGATAATTTTCGTTGTAAAACTCAATAATCCAGCACGGGCGTTCGGGAGATTTGTTCAGTTCTTCCTTTGTGAAAGTAACTTCGTTTTCGTCCGTGATGCCGGCGTCTTTCAACGCGATTTCTCTTGCCTTCTGCAACGAGATGGGTAACGCGACTTCGCTCTTGTCAAGCACGTGGCCCAAGGTTGCGTCGATACGATAAGTCCACTGCGTGTTTTTGTCGTTGAACACGAGGTAGAAATACGGAGTTTTAATGCCGCCGCCGACGTATTCTTCAATGGTGAACGTGAGTTTTGAAAATTCCTCAAAGACACCTGCGTCTTTCGCTGCGATTTCTTTTGCTTCCCTTATGTCGATATGGTATTCGAAAAAGAACACCTCGCCGGTTTTGGCGTCGATTTTGAAAAAGTATTGGAACTTTGTCGTATAAAATTCCAGAACCCAGCACGGGCGTCCCGAATTGCGGCTCAACACTTCTTTTGTGAACACGACTTTTTCTTCGGCGTTATCGGCAAGCCCCGCGAATTTCAGAGCGATGCTTTGCGCTTCTTCCAAAGATATGAACAATGCCACTTCGTTTTTGTCAAGAATGTCGCCGTTGATCGCGTTGATATAGTATGTCCACTGCGTGTGTTTGTCGTTGAACACGATGCGATAATAAGGATATTTCGCGCCGGTATCGAAAAGCCTTGCTTCGGTAAACTCCACTCTCGTTGTGCAGCCGGCGTCACTTAATGCGATCTCTTTGGCTTTTAAAAATCCGATATAGTCGGAACCGATAATTTTGGAATTGATATCTTTCTGCAATCCGACAAGCTCGTCAAGGGGCAGATTTGCAAGTTCTTCTTCGGTCATGCTGGTGTTTTTCTTTGCGTCGGCAATAAGTTTGGCTTTGCCTTGCGATACGCCGTACTTTTTAGCGATTTCGGCGGATTCTTTACTTTCCGACTCGTTGACGAACACCAAAACTCTCACGGCGTCGGTTTCTTCAAGGGCGGACTGCACGTTCTCGGACACCGATTTTTGCAGTTTTTTGTTTTCGCTAAGTTGTTTGTTGAACGAGACCAAAACGGTGTCGTTTCTGTCCATATAACCGCTCGCCTTGTACGCCGAGATTGCCAGCGCGACCGCGGTTCTCAAATCTTGTCCTTTCAGCGTTAATGCGCCAAGGGCGTCTTCTGCGTCGTCGTTCAAAAAGCGCACCGCTTTTACGCTACCGTTTCTTGCGATCGTGAACTCGACGCCCGGGTTGATTTCCATCGTGACTTTGCCCGCTTCTTTGTTGCCGAGCGACAACGGCGTCACGATACTTATGCAAATCGCCAACACCAGACACGCCGCCAACAGCGCAAACCATTGAGGTTTAACCTTTTTTCTTTGCACCTTCGCTTCGGGCATTGCTTCGGTAACTAAATTGTCGTCAATCTGACCGATTGCGTTCAGTAATTTTTCTTTTTTCATAGGTAGATTTCCTCCTTTTCGAGATTTGTTTTGAGTTCGACGCGCATACGATACAAAATGGATTTGACCTTGCTTTCGCTCATATCGTGCATTTCGGCGATTTCGCGAATGGGATACATATACCAGTATCTTTGCACGAATAAGTTGCGTTTCGTCTTGTGCTGGGCGTGCAAGAAGCGGTTTATCACTGCCACCAAATGCGCTTCGTCCACGGCCTCCTCGATGCCCTTAATATCGGGAATACAGTTTTCAAGCTCGGACAAAACGATTTCGACCTGTCCTTTTCCGCGCTTTGCAGCCGATTGCCGCTTATAGCGATTGATGGCGAGGTTGCGGGCGATTTTTCCGAGAAAAGCCGTCAGGTTGCCGGGCTTTTGCGGGGGGATACTGTTTCAGGCGCCAAGGTAAGTATCGTTGACGCATTCTTCCGCATCGAAATGATTGAAAAGAATGTTGTAAGCGACGGTATGGCAGTATTTCCCGTACTTTTCCGCCGTGACGGATATCGCGCTCTCTTGCCGCTCCCAAAACAAGTCGATAATTTTTTGGTCGTTCATTTTGCTTCTCCTTCGACGTCGAAAAACCGTTTGCGATTTTGTCGACGATCAAACGCTGCGTCTACCTATAAAGACAACAAAAAATCCGCGTCGTTGCGTGAAAGTTAAAAAATCTCAAAAACTTTTCACGCGTCGCGGATTATAAAGTGGATTAAATTTGTTTTCGCTTTTAACTTTCCGTTTATATGCCAAATAATAAAATAATACAAGCGTTGCCAAAACGCCGATATTTTCTCGTTTCACGAGAAGATAAGGCGGTTATTCTTCAATCGGCGTGAAATCGAATTTAATCACGTCAAAAAGCCCGCGCGTCGTAATTTTCAGTTCGGGAATTACCGCAAGTGACATAAACGACAGGCACATAAAAGGTTCGATTTCTTCCGGCACGCCCGCGTCACGCGCTTTTTTTCGCAGGATTTCGGTTTTTTCAAAGACGTATTCCTGATCCTTGTCGCTCATAATCCCGCCGACGGGGAGTTCCAGCGTTTCTTCGATAACGCCGTTTCTTGAAAAGGTCATTCCGCCGCCCGCGCGAATAATTTCGTTGACGGCAGCCGCCATATCTTTATCGTTGTCCCCGATTGCGATGATATTGTGGCTGTCGTGCGCGACCGACAACGCGACGGCGGCGTTTTTAAGACCGTATCCTTCCATAAGCCCCAGCCCGATTTTCCCCGTGTTTTTGTGTCTTTCGACAACGCAGATTTTGTTAAGTCCTTCGGTTTTGGCATATTCGCCGTTTCTGACGTTGACTTTTTTCGTTTTGTTGAAAGTAACGACGTTGTCGGGCATTAACCCGATGACTTTTACGTTGTCCGACTTTAATTTTATTTTCAGTTTGTCTTCGGAAATATAATCAGTGTGCATCGTGTTTCTTACGGCGGCGTCGAAAACGCTTTCCGCGTCGAACAGGGCTTTCCCGTCTTTTGCGACAAGCACGCCGTTTTTGTAAACTTCTTTCGGCCTGAAATCGTACAGGTCGTCAAACACCACAAGGTCGGCGATTCTTCCCGGCGCGATTGCCCCGCGGTCGTCGGTTTTGTAACACTCGGCGGCGTTCAGCGTTGCGGCGGTCAGCACGTCCACAGGGTTTTTCCCGGCTTTCACAAGCATTCTTACGTTGTTGTCAAGGTGTCCTCTTTCTTTCAGATCGCTCACCTGCTTATCGTCGGTGCAAAGCAACAGCCTGCGTTTCGTTTTGTCGGTGAACGCCCCCGCCAGCGCGTTTATATTGCGGGTTGAGGAGCCTTCTCTCATCTGAATGTAAAATCCGCGTTTGATTTTGTCCAGGACGTCCTTTTCGCAGACGTTTTCATGGTCTGTTTTTATCCCTTTGAGCGCGTATGCGTTGACGTCGTCCTCGTTTGCGGTTACCAGATGCCCGTCGATTATTTTGCCCTCTTCCGCGCAGCATTTCAGTTTTCTCATCGCTTCTTCGTCGCCCGCGCGGACGGCAGGACTGTTCATAAATTCGCCAAGCCCGTATATGTCGGGGTTTTTTATGAATTTTTCCGTGTCGGACGCGTCAATCGTTGCGCCGTTGTCTTCAAAAGGCGTCGCAGGCACGCAACTCGGCAACATAAATCTTATGTCCATCGGGACGGTTTTCGCCTCTTTTATCATATATTCGACGCCCGCTATCCCCGAAACGTTGGCGATTTCGTGCGGATCGGCTATGCACGTCGTTACGCCGTAAGGCATCACCGCTTTTGCAAAGTTTGCGGGCGATAACATCGTGCTTTCAATGTGCAGGTGCGTGTCGATAAGCCCCGCGGAAACGTACGCGCCGTTAAGGTCGATTTCCTTCTTGCCGTCGTATCGCCCGACGCCCACGATTATTCCGTCCGAAACCGCTATGTCGCATTCTTCGATTTCGCCGATAAATACGTTCACGGCTTTGCAGTTTTTGAAAACCAGATCCGCCTTTTCTCTGTGCGTGCATTGTTCGATATGTTTATCCATTTTCCGCTTACCTGCCTTTTCGATTTTTTTATTTATATTTGTCTTGTCGTTTTATATTCGTCGCGACGGCTTCCCTCTGAATACAAAAAAACGCAAAGGAACGTTTCGTTCACTTTGCGCTTCCGGTCGTATTGTTTTTCATTTTCATGGTCGGATACCTCCGTGCCTTTCTGATGTTTCAACCATTCTATCACAAATAATTTTTTTTATCAAGTCTTCTTGCGCCCTATTGCGCCCCGTTTTTCGTCAAACGAAAACCGTTCGCCTTTTTCTTTTCTTCGCTTGCGGACATTTTGGCGAGCCGGGATTCACGCCGCAGGCGGTTCGATGCGCCGTGTCGTTTTCTTAACGCTCTCGTTCAAATCCCTGTTATTAAGTGTCGAAAAACAAAAACGGACAAGTAATCACTTGTCCGTTTTGTTTGGCGGAGCGTTAGTAACGTAAATCGAATAATCAACAATCCCATATGTTGGAATAAAATTCTTTAGCTAGAAACTTGGCTCTTTTTGATATTGTATCATCGTCCCATAATGTGGCGTCCGAATTCTTTGCAAACTTTCTTGTTAGTGCAAAACAACTATCAGTGTAAACTGCTATTTTTTCATTTATACTTTTTCCTGCTAATTTGTTATTCTTTCTCTGTGGGAGAATAACAAAATTGCCAATAAAACACGCATTGCCACCCTTCGAATCATCTTTTATATGTTCTAAACTAAATTTTGGTATGGTGAATGATTCGTTTTCTTCAAGAAAAAGCTCATAGACACCGAGTATATATTGTACTTTCTTCTTATTTAAGGTGATCCCTTCGTACTTTTCTTTATGGTTTGTATATGCTTGCATGATAAATGAATGCTCGAATATGTCTTCGCTTGGCTTTCTTTCAAGAATACAGTTAATAAATTTATCTAAATTCTGCACAGAAAAATTCTCATTCAATTTATGAGCATAGTCATATATATTTTTTTCTAACGCATTTGTTTTATTTCCGCATACACAAACAAAAATAGAGAAAAAATTTACTATTTTTTTCATCCTATTGCATAAAGTCTTATAATCTATTTTACCACTATTAAAAGCAATAAGGACAGATAAAAGCAACGGTCTTAATATAGAAATTCCCATATTGTTTAATGATGTTAAATAATAATTAAGTTCCCTATGCTCGGCAACATTGTCATTTCCGCATACGATGTGTGAATAAATTTTAGCAGAACTTAGTATAGATTTAATCCTTGACGTAACAGTATTTCTTGGCGTGTTACTTTTAAAAACATCATATATATCTGCTTTTTTTGTTTTTCCGAAAAAAGATGTGCAGTAGTGAGTAATAAATCTTGTTAGAGAAGAATCTGCACTATCTTCGATGCACTTTACTATTTCTCCCCAGGTTTTTTCAAAAGTACTTTTACCGCCGATAGGTATTTCGTACATAAATAGATAATTTTTAACCAAATCCCCAATTTCCAGCACGTATCCTCTCGCATTGATAGTTTCAAAAACTAAGCTTGCGGTTTTTGCATTTTCTACATTTATCAAAATGGCGGATGTTTTTGTAACAGCTTCACATATTGACATTAAAATTTTAATACTTTCTTCCATAGACTTGTTTTGCACCAATGTTTCAATGTATGTATAATAGATGTCGTAACAAGTTAATAATGTTTTGTCTGATTTATGTGAAGTTATCGCCAAAGTATTTAAGTAGTCTTTCAATGATTGATGTGTGGTGGTGTTCGTGCAGTACTCTACAATAGCATTTAGCAATAGAGAACTGTTTCGGTCAATTCTTGATGTTAATGTTTTCGTTTCTTTATTTGCTAATACGCAATATTTTTTTATATAATCTGCGTTAAAACCATCTCCCAAATTGTTTACTTTTTTACATATTATTGAAAGGAGTATTATGATAGATGTTAATCGTTGCTGTCCATCAATGAGTTCATCGCTATTTTCACCTGTTTTTACTATAAAACTACCTAAGAAATACTTTATTTGCCCACTTTCATCAACATTAAAAGTTATATCATTCCATAGATCACGAATTTTTTTATCATTCCAAACGTAATCTCGTTGATACTTCGGAATGCTATAAAATTTTTCAGATTGCAATATTTCGCCAATAGTTACTTGTTTGCACGAAAACTCCATTTTGAAAATTCTCCTTAGTATTTCTTAAACACAAACAAATACTCGTGGGCGAGTAAAAGGAAATTGAACTTTATGCTGTTTGTCTTCCAATAGCCCGTGGCTTTGCAGTTGTGTTGTTCCTTGATAATTATTTCTTTTGTCTTGAAACCTGCCATTTCAAAAATACGCATTGTTTCAAATGCGAGTGGTTGAACCATACCTTTTTTGCGCATATCTCCCATAAGTATAGCGCAAAACTTATCCTTTTTCAATACCCGATAACATTCTTCTGCGACTTTGCCGATTTCAAACAAAAAATCTTTCATCGGCATAAGCGACATATCGCCGTCAATATTTTCGCTGTAATGAATAATATTGGCATACGGCGGGTGCGTACAAATAAGGTCAATTGAATTATCAGCAATAGGCGAAAGATTGCGTGCATCGCCTTGCATAATTTCAATTGTCGGGTTAAATTCACATTCGAAATTTAATTTACTTTTTGTAATTTCAAGTGCGTTTGTGTTAATGTCTACACCGATAAAATTTCTGTTTGTCAGTTTTGCCTCAACGGCAGTAGTGCCGCCGCCGACAAACTGATCTAAAACGGTGTCGTTTTCTTTCGAATAACGCAGAATTACGTTTCTCGGAATATAAGGCGACCAATTTCCACGGTATTTCGCGTCGTGCGTTGCCCATTTTCCGCGATCGGGAAAAGCCCAAACGGTATTTGTTTCGATTTCAAAATTTTCGGGCTGTAGCGGTATATTTTTCTTTGCCATATATATGTTAGTCTTCAACGAGTTCCGGCGGAACAGGTAATCCCAATCTAGTCAATGGAATATATTCAAAATAGTAATCACAACCGACAGAATGGATATAATCCAACACATCTGCGTACTGTTCCTTTCTAAACCAATTATCCAACAAATAGATGTATTCAACATCGATATTTGCAGCCGACATCAATTTTTTATATTGTTTTTTCTTAAAATCACACGTTTGCAATTTTTCATCGACTGAACCTGCAACTTCTTGATGTTTGCATTCAATAATGAACAAAACATTATTCAATAACACAAAAATGCTATCATCTGGCAACAAGCGTTTAGAAATATGCTTTGTCCAGTCAATTTCAAGATTTTTGAGAAATACCGAATAAAAACTATGTTTTTTATAAACTTCAGCCACTTTCTTGTCATCATAAAAAACTTCATGACCAACAACAGAATAATGTGGTTGTTGCGTGAGAAAAGTAGACAAATCGGTTTTGCCTTCAAAAACTAAGCCTGTTCGGGTATTTCCCCCGCCTTTACCACTCTTTATCATATTTACCCTCCTAATTGCAAATAAGTAATTCGTTTATTTTGCCGCGTTTATCGCCTTTGCTGTTTATTGCTCGGTTTGCTTCAACACGATTTATCTTGTAGTTTTTATACAAATCGTCAAAGAAATTATCTTCTTCGTTTACGTTTTTCGGGTCGGAGTTGCTTAAAACAATTTTTGCGCCCGAAAGATTGATTTCGTCTATAAACTTCGATAGCCTGATTTGCTCGTTATCGTCAAAAACATCGGTATTGTAAGCAGTAAACCCCGACGTTTCGGAAATGGGGCGATACGGCGGATCGAGATATACAAACGTATCTTTATCAATAAACGATTTTGACAACGAATAATCGCCGCAAACAATAGTAACGTTTTGCAATGCTTCGTGTATATTTCGCAAATTTTCATCGTCGCAAATAGTCGGGTTTTTATACGCACCCATAGGAACATTAAATTGTCCTTTTCTGTTTACGCGATAAAGCCCATTAAAACAAGTTTTATTCAAGAAAATAAACTGCGCCGCCTTTTCAGTTGCGATTTCTTCGGTTAATGTCGTTGAATTGAATCTTTCGCGAACTGTATAGTAGAAATATTTTCTGCCGTTTTCGTCCATAGGTAAAAACAACATTTGCATTTCGTTAAGTTTTGCAATCAGATTATCTACGTCGTTTTTAACGGCTTGATATGCGTTTATGAGTTCGGCATTTATATCGCTGATATACAATTCTTCAAAATCATATTTGGAAAGTATACTGAAAAACAATGCGCCACCGCCAACCATAGGTTCAGCATATTTTGTCAAAACTTTTTCTCCGGCTTTCGGGAGCATTTTTTCGATTTGCTCGACGAGTTGACTTTTCCCGCCAACCCATTTTACAAATGGTTTAAGCGTTACGGTTTTATTTTTTTCGTAGCGCACTGTGCGTTTATCTATCGGTTTTTCTGCGTTGGAGGGAATAATCCACATATTACCGACCATCATTGCGCCGTTTATTCTGTTTTCACTACATAATACGGAAACACGTCTTTGCGAAATGTTCCATTTTTCGGCGGCTTCTTTTGCAGAAATAAAACTTAACATAACGTCACCTCAAAAATTCTTGCTTATATTATATTCCAAATCACGAACAATAGCAAACGATTATTTGTTCATTTTTGCAAAATCTTAAAATAAACAACAACTATACAACTAAAAAACAATGTGAGGGCATGCAACGGAGAGTGCGACGGCGCTGCCATCGTGTGCAATCATGTTTGATTGCATTGAATTTCTCTTTTGACGAGAAAAAAACCCGACGAAAATCGTCGGGTTTTTTTGGCGGAGAAACAGGGATTTGAACCCTGGCTACGCTTCTCACGTACTACTCCCTTAGCAGGGGAGCCCCTTCGGCCTCTTGGGTATTTCTCCTTAAACCGAAAACGCGTCACAAAAGATGCTTAATTATAATAGCATACGAGTTTGCATTTGTCAAAAGCATTTCGCAAAAAAATGCTCAATATGTGATAAAGGTTGAAAAAACAATTATATTTTATCAATCGAAAGCATTTTGAAAAGGTCGTCCTCGGTGACGGTAAGGACGTTTTTCCCGCGGCGGACTGCGGACTCAATCGCCCTTTCTTCTTCTTTTGAGGGATTGCCCGCAAATATATCGGCGCGCCCGACGTGCGATTCCATAACGCCGCCCCTGTCCCGGACTTTTTCGACGATAAGCAACATCTCGCGGAAGTGATTGTCAAAGTAATTTCTGGACACCGCGACGTGTTTTCCGAACAACGATTTTTCAACCGAAGAATCCGCGATAAAGTCTTCCAGAAAGTGTTTGTATTTGTTGAAATTACTGCCGCGCATTAAATTACTTCCCGACGTACTGTTGCGGTTTATTGCACAAATAAGGCTTTCTGCGCGCGTTTTGTAAAGATAAACCGTGTTATACGCCTTATGAACGCCCATACAGTTCGGATACTGCGCGATAAGTTTATTAAGCGACAGCCCCAGCTTTTCGCAAAAGTTTTTGGTGACGAGCATCGACACTTCGGCATCGTCGTCGCTCTTATGCGGGACGTATTTGTTGACGTCGAGGTTCAGTTCTTCCACAAGTTTTTCGGTGCTGAACGGATTTATGAGATTATTGTAATCCTTATGAATTGTCTGCACGTCCACGAAGTCGTAATCTATTGACGGCAGGTTGTAACGCTTGCAGGCGTTGTCCAGAAACACGGTGTCGTTTTTGTGCGAAAACCCGATGACGGTCTGATCCTTATATTCGATAAGCGATTTAATTTTTTCGTACAACGCGGGGAAAGTCGGGCTTTTCAGAAAAACTTCTTTCGGGTACGCCATTTCGATGCCGGGGTAGGCTTCCCTGTTTTTCTTGCCCCAGGCGCCCGTATGGAAAATCGCCTCGGGGTTCATCAGAATATCATCCTTTTCGAGTATGCGGAATTTTTCGTCGGTCAGAATGTAACCGAAACTGCACATACTTTTACCTTCGCTGCACTCTATGTCGAAAAACAAATATCTCATAACGGCGATTAGTATAACACATCTTTTGATACTTTGAAAGCAAGACCGTATATTTTTTGTAAATTTGCGGATACTTTTTTCGGAGGTATTTATGAAAAATCTGAAAAACAGCAAAACTTACGAAAATCTGGCGCGGGCGTTTGCCGGCGAATGTCAGGCTCACGTCAGATATATGTTCATCGAATACGGCGCGAGAAACGAAGGCTACGTCGCGTTGTCCGAAATCATCGACAAAGTGGTTTACGAAGAATTCAATCATGCACGCATGCTTTATTCATTCCTGCAAACCGCCGACGAAAACGCCATCAAAAACATCGATATTTCCGCGGGCTTCCCTTTCAAACAAAAATGGAATCTCCTTGACAACCTTGCCTTTGCCGCGGAAGACGAAAAAAACGAGGCGGAAAGAATCTATCCCGAATTTATGGAAACCGCGAAAAAGGAAGGATTCAAGGATATCGCGGGGCTTTTTGAAAACCTTATTCAGGTTGAAACCTGCCACGAAAAACTCTTTCTCGACCTGCACGAGCAGTTGAAAGATTCCGCCCTTTATAAACGCCCGAAAGCGGTAAAATGGAAATGCTCGGGCTGCGGTTATGAAACAACCGCCGAATCCGCGCCGAAAGAATGTCCGCTGTGCCACGCAAAGCAAGGCGCGTTCATGCTAAAATTAAACGACGGAAATTAAATCAAATTGATAGATTTATTATCAGAAAAAATCAATTTTAATAATTGCGAAAAAAATTAGCACTCGGCTATTGACACTGCTAATTATCGGTTGTATAATGCAGGCATAAAGAGGTGAACGATATGAAAAAATCAACTTCAATTTTATGGTTTTTAGCAAGTATTCTGATGATTGCCGCGGGTATCGTGTGCTTTGCGTTGCCCGTTGACACCACGCTTACGACTCTCGCATACGTAATCGGCGCGATCGTACTCGTAATCGGCGTTGTGGAAATCGCAATGTTCTTCACGACGGTCGGGCTTTTCGGCGGCGGAACGTTTCTTGCGGACGGCATAATCACGACGATTCTCGGCATAATAATGCTTTCAAACGAAAACGTCGTCGCAGGTTTCCTGCCCTTCATTTTCGCAATGTGGTTTATTTACGAAGGCATTTCGGAATTGTCGATGGCGATTGCCGCGGGCAGACTCAGACTGCCGTACTGGTGGGTACTTCTGATAACTTCGATATTCGAAATCGTTTTCGGTATGCTGGCGTTCTTCAATCCCGTCGGCGGCGCGATATATCTCACGGTACTTCTGGGCGTGTTCCTGCTTGTACACGGCATATCGATGCTGGGCGACTGGTGCGTCGCGTTCAGAGTCAAAAACTTTTTCAAAAAGTGGATGGGCGATATGAAAACAAATGCCGACGAAATCGACGGCTGACAAACGAATATCCATTCCGGGGACGGGTTTTTCCGTCCCTTTTCTTTTGCCGAATACTTAATTTTTTCAAAAAAATTCGCGTCGGGCGGTTAATATCCTTGCTATTATTTTAAGATATGTATATAATACAAAAATCAAACGAGAGATAATAATATGAAAAGAACAGATTTAAGAAACGTTGCAATTATCGCCCACGTCGACCACGGCAAAACCACGCTGGTTGACGAAATGCTTAAACAAGGCGGCACCTTCCGCGAGAATCAGCAGGTTGAAGATCGCGTTATGGACAGCAACGCCCTTGAACGCGAACGCGGCATCACCATCCTTGCGAAAAACACCGCAATCCATTACAACGGCGTGAAAATCAACATCATCGACACCCCGGGACACGCGGACTTCGGCGGTGAGGTTGAACGCGTCCTGAAAATGGTCAGCGGCGTGCTTTTGCTTGTCGACGCCGTCGAAGGGCCGATGCCCCAGACAAGATTCGTTTTGTCAAAGGCTTTATCGCTCGGGCTTAAAATAATCATCTGCATAAACAAAATCGACCGTCCCGACGCGCGTATTCACGAGGTCGTGGAAGAAGTTCTGGGACTTTTGATTGACCTTGACGCCACCGACGAACAGCTGGACAGCCCCATCGTCTATTGCAGCGGCAGAAAAGGCACAAGCACCCTTACCGAAGGCGCGGAAGGCGAAAACCTTATCCCGCTTTTTGAAACGATTCTGAGCCATATCCCCTGCCCCGAAGGCGACGACCAAAAACCTGCAAAACTGCTGATTTCCGCAATCGACTACAACAACTACGTCGGTCGTATCGGTATCGGCCGCGTCGAACAAGGCGTCATCAGGACAAACTCCGACGTCGTCGTCAGCGACTGGCACAACCGCATTCAACCTTATAAGAGCAAAATCGCCAACCTTTATCAGATCGAAGGCTTAAAGCGCGTTCCCTGCGACGCGGCTGCGGTCGGCGACATCGTATGCGTTTCGGGCATCGAAAACATCAACATCGGCAACACCGTGTCAAGCCCCGAAAACTCCGAACCGTGCGAGTTCGTCAAAATTACCGACCCCACCGTGCAAATGACTTTCTCCGTAAACGACAGTCCCTTTGCCGGCAAGGAAGGTAAATTCGTCACCAGCCAACGCCTGAGAGAAAGGCTTTATTCCGAACTTCTGAAAGACGTTTCCCTGCGCGTCGAAGACACCGACAGCACTGACAGTTTCAAAGTGTCCGGACGCGGCGAAATGCACCTTTCCATTCTTATCGAAACAATGCGCCGCGAAGGCTATGAGTTTGCGGTATCCACTCCCAAAGTCCTTTTCAAAAAGGAAGGCGACACCCTGCTTGAACCTATCGACAGGCTTGTCATCGACGTCCCCGGCGACTGCAACGGCTCGGTCATGGGCGCGGTCGGCGCACGTCGCGGCGATCTCGTACACATGCAGGCAATCGGCGACAGAATGCGCCTTGAATTCGATATTCCGTCGCGCGGACTTTTCGGCTTTAAGAGCGAACTTCTGACGCTTACCCGCGGCGAAGGCGTAATGAGCAGCATATTCCTTGAATATCAGCCATATAAGGGTGATTTCCCCCGCCGTAAAACGGGAAGCCTTGTCGCTTTTGAAACGGGCGAGGCGGTTACTTACGGATTGTTCAACGCGCAGGAAAGGGGCATCCTTTTCGTATCCGCAGGCGAACAAGTGTACGAAGGCGAAGTCATCGGCTATCCCCCGACGCTCGGCGATATTACCGTCAACGTCTGCAAGAAAAAACATCTGACGAACACCCGCGCGTCCGGCAGCGACGACGCATTGCGCCTTATCCCCGTCAAAAAACTTTCCCTTGAAGAATGTCTTGAATTCATCGCCGACGATGAGTTGTTGGAAGTCACTCCCAAGAGTTTACGCATCAGAAAACGCATCTTAAACCACGAGTTGCGTATGAAAGCGCGTTTCGCAAACGCATAATCAAAAATGGTATATCTCTTTTTCGGAATCTGCATAATCGCGGCGACTTTCTGCCTCGGCTTCCGGTCGCTCAATAAAAACTTCTGGGGGCTTGTCGCAAAATATATCGCGTCGCTGTCATTTCTGATAATCGGAATTACCGCATTCGCAAAAAACCCCGCGTGCAACATGAACTACTTCGTTCCGCTGTTTCTCGGGCTTATCTTGTGCCATGCCGGCGACGCTTTCCTTGGCGTTAAGGAACTTACTCCGACGTACAGAAAACGCCTTATCCCCATCGGTTTATTCGCGTTCCTTCTCGGCCACGTCGCCTTTTCAACGGCGTTCAACCTGACAAGCGGCTTTTATTTCGTGACGGCAATCGTAGCGGCGGTCGCGGCAATACTGACGTTTGGCGGCTCGTACGTCTTTAAGTTTGAAATCCCGCTGTGGATGCGCATACTTATCACCCTTTACTCCTTTACGGTAACGTTTACGGCGGTGTCCGCATGTTATCTGTACGCGGTGCAAAAGACTGTCGGCGGACTGCTTGCGATGATCGGCGCGCTTTTCCTGCTGTTCAGCGACACGTGTCTGTCGTTCGTGTACTTCAAAGAGTGGCGCGCAAACCGCACTTTGTCCGTTCTGGAACTCGCGACCTATTTCGCAGGACAGGCTTTAATCGCATTGTCGATAATGTATGTGTGAAAAAACAGTTGCAAATTTCAAAAAATATTATATAATATAGCAGTACGGCAAAAACCGCCGTATTACCGGGGTGTAGCGCAGATGGTAGCGCGCATGGTTCGGGACCATGAGGCCATGGGTTCAAATCCCGTCACTCCGACCAGAAAAGCTCCAACTTGTTTTGCAAGTTGGAGCTTTTCAGTTATATTCGTCTAACGACGAGTTATATCACTTCGTGGTTATATGCGCTTCGCGCGTGATATTTGCCCTTCGGACAAGTTGTGGACGAATATAATATCACTGCAAGCTTGCCTTGCAATATAACTTTACGAAGTAAAATATCACTGCAAGTTAATCTTGCAATATCACTTTACAATGTCGCATGCTCTTCTTATACTATATTTGGGGGATAAAAATGACAAAAAGCACTTTAAGAGACAGCTCAAAAAATTTTGCAAAACAAATTATAATATTGTGTCGTGATATCAAAGAAACAAAAAAAGACTCTGTTTTAACAAATCAATTGTTACGCGCCGCAACATCGGTGGGCGCAAATATATATGAAGCGCAATATGCACAAAGTACAAATGATTTTATCTCAAAGCTTGAAATCGCTTTGAAAGAATGCTATGAGTCCGAATATTGGTTGGAACTGTTGTTTGAAACGGGCTACGTTGAGGAAGAAAGATTCTTATCTCTTCATAATTCCGGCGGTGCGCTTCGGCGTATGCTGATTTCTTCCTTAAATACTATCAAACAAAAAAATACTTAAATAAAAAGACGAGCAGTCGCCCGCTCGTCCATCCTGATAATGGCATTTCAGCCAAAGACTTAAAAAGCCTGTATTAAATATATTATAGATATTTTATTAAGTCAACCATAAAACCTTATATTTTGCAATGAAAAACCCACGGCGTGCCGTGGGCTTTATAAGATATTTAAGATTATTGTTGCGGTTGAGGTTCGGCAGGCTGCACCATATTTCCGTATTTCACGCGGTTTGCGACTTCATACAGAAGTTTCGGGTTGTCGGACATAATGCAATCCGCGCCGTTTTTAATGAGTGTTTCCATCTGGCTTGCCTCGTTGATTGTCCAGAACTGGCAGGCGATGCCGTACTTGTGCGCGTAATCGATGAACGACTTGCTGCCAAGGAACGGGAACCAATTCATATAAGGAATTTGCAAAACGTTGTATTTCACCGTGCCGAGGTCGCGGTTCATAAGGTAACTCAAAAAGATTTTCAGAACTTCGAGGATACCTGCGGAGCGGTTGATTTTGCCGTTGTACACGTTGGCGTTGAGATAATCGAAGTAATCGCTGATATCGCCGTTGAACGTGCCGACAACGACTTTGTCGAACATATTATACTTTTCCATAAGCGCGCAAAGTTGTTGCGCCGCGTATTTGCCGACCGAGCCTTTGTCCTTGATTTCGATGATATAGCGATATTGTTTGCCCGCATTTTCCGCCGCGACAATAACTTCTTCCAGCGTAACGACGCGTAAATCGTTTGCATCGACGCCGTCCGGCAAATCGTTCAGGTTCTTGTAAATACGCTTATCTTCAACCTGGACGCTGCCCCTTTCGTACGGGAACCAGTATCCGAAGTTCAGCTCTTTGATTTCTGCAAGGTCTTTGTCGCGCGGCAACACGCCTTCTCTGCCCCATACTTCGACGCTGTTTGTGGTGCGGTCGAAATTTTCGTCGTGAAGAAGGATAAGCTCGTTATCTTTCGTCAGGTGCAGGTCGAATTCCAGAATGTCGACGTCGTAACCTTCGTTCATACTGTTCAGACAGGTTTTGATTGCCTTCATCGTGTTTTCGGGATCCTGTACGCCGCCTGCGCGGTGCGCCGAACGCAAAAGCCCCGTCGTGTTGTAAACTATGTACGGATTATCGTTGTTGGTTTTCGCATACGAAACGCTGTCGCCTGTCGTTGTGACGTTCCCGCCGGGCGCAGTCAATGCAAACGCCGTTACCGAAAGAGCGACGACAAGCACTGCGATAATCGAAAATGCCGTAATCTTAAATATTGACTTTTTCATAACGTTTACTCCCTTTTTATATAAGTGTTAATTGTTTTACAAATTGAATTTTTTTACCACTTCGTCTTTCATCGCGGCAAGGTCTTTTTCCGCCGAATCGAAGGAATCTTCTTTCGTGGCAAGATAGATTTTGAGTTTCGGCTCCGTACCGCTCGGGCGGACGCACATCCAGCAGTCGTTTTCAAGCGTGTAAAGCAGGACGTTGGACTTCGGCAAAGTGATTTTTTCCTTTGTTCCGTCGCATTTCGTCGTAACGCCCGTAAGGTAATCGCTGAGCGCAAGGACTTTTTTGCCCTGAACCGACGAAATATCGCTTGTGCGGATATCGTTCATAATCTTGTTCATTTTGTCCATGGCGTCGATGCCGGTGAAGCCGAACGAGAATGCCCTTTCAAGGAAATATCCGTATTCCTTATAAATCTTTTGCAGCCTGTCGTAAACGCTCGAACCTTCGTTTTCTTCAAAGCAGGCAAGCTCCGCAAAGAGCATCGAGGCGACGACGGCGTCCTTATCGCGGGCGTGCGTGCCCGACAAACAGCCGTAACTTTCCTCAAAGCCGAACATAAAGGTATATTCGTGAGTCTGTTCCCACTCTTTAATTTTTTCGCCGATGAACTTGAACCCCGTCAACACGTCGAACACGGTCGCGCCGTAATCTTTTGCGACGACGTTTGCAAGCCTTGTCGTAACGATGGTTTTGACGACGGCGGCGTTTTTCGGAAGCGTTCCTTTGTCGCGGTTGCGCCTTAATATATAATCCATAATAAGAACGCCCGTCTGGTTTCCGTTCAAAAGGACGAACTCACCCTTGTCGTTTCGTACCGCAACGCCCATTCTGTCGCAGTCGGGATCAGTGCCGATAACAACGGCGGCGTTGACCTTTTTAGCAAGCGCAACAGCCATCGACAGGGCGTCGGCTTCCTCGGGATTCGGCACGCGCACCGTCGAAAAGTCGGGATCGGGATTGACCTGCTCGGGAACGGTAACGACCGGCATACCCATTCTTTCAAGCATTGTCGTGACGGGCATATAGCCGCTGCCGTGAATGGGGGTATATACGATTTTCATTTTGTCGCGCTGCGCTCTTACGGCGTCTTCGGACAACATAAGTTTTTCGATTGCCGCAAAATAACGCTCGTCCAGGGATTTCCCGATGACGGTGATATTTTCGTACGTTTTGCCGTCGGCGTTTCTTATGTCGCTTTCGGTAATTCCTATTTTTTTATACGGCGCGAAATAATCCTTTTCTTCTTCGATAAACTTCACGACGACAGCCGTGTCTTCGGGCGACATCTGCGCGCCGTCTTCGCCGTAAACCTTGTATCCGTTGTAAATTTTGGGGTTGTGCGACGCGGTAATCATAATGCCCGCAACCGCGTTCAGATTGCGGATTGCAAAACTGCAAACGGGCACGGGGCGTACGTTTTCAAAAAGATATACGCGTATGCCGAAAGAATTCAGGACTTCCGCCGAAACAATCGCAAACTCCGTCGAAAAACGCCTTGTGTCATAGGACACCACGACGCCGCGACGCATCGCGTCTTCGCCCCTGCCGATAATATACCTTGCAAGTCCCTTCGTCGCACGGGCAACCGTGTACGCATTCATTCTGTTAATGCCTGCGCCGAGAACGCCGCGCATACCCGCCGTTCCGAATTCGAGTTCCGCCCCGAAACGGTCTTTTTGTGCGTTTAAGTCATCGGAAATCGCCGATAATTCCGCCTTTTCGTCGGCTGTCAATGCGCCCGATGCAAGCCAGTTTTTGTAGATATCTCTGTAATCCATAGCCTTTTTGCGATTTTTAATCAAGTTGTCAACAATAAAATCACCCGATGTGGATAACTTTGTGGATAACTTGCCCCTATTGATATTTTACTGCATTAGTATTATATATGATAATGGGAGTAAAGTCAAATTATCCCCGCAAGTTGATTTTCTTTATTGTTATCGTCCGCCGCTTTTTTGGTGCCGCGCGCCACGACTTTTTGCTGCGATTTATAAAAGTCTTTCCGGATTTCCCTGCGGAACACGCATTCCCCGTTCATATACTTTTCCATTATTCCGCGGCTTATCACGCCGTCCGCCCCCTCGGCAAGCACAAGTTCCTCGCCGACGTTCATCGTGTCGTCGTCAATGTATTTCACGTCCCGCGGCGCGCTTCCCGTGATTTCCGACACAAGCCGCACTTCATAGTTTAACGGGCTTCCGTATATTTCAACGTACAATTCGTCGTCTTTAACGTACGATTTAACGTATATCGGATACCTTCCGTCGTTTGCAAACTTAAAGTCGGTCATCGACGACACCATCGCGTCGAAGCTTGCCGGCACGTATTTTACGGGGAGCGAGTGGCGCGATACACCGATTATCGTCAGATCAGCATACAGCACGGCGTTGTATAAAGTCGTCGATACCTGACATACGCCCCCGCCGACGCCGCCCTGAAATTTGCCGTCCACGATGACCGGAGCTTCCAGAAATCCGTTTTCGGGAGTCCTTGCCCCGATTCTTTCGTTGAACGAAAAAACTTCGCCGGGGTTTACCGTCGCGCCGTTGAGTTTTTTCGCGGCAAGCCCGACGTTCGACTTTCTTGCGTCCGAACTTCTTTTGAACGCCGTCGAAAATTTCCCGCGAAGAAGGGTGTTTTCGCGCAAATCTTTTTCGGTGATTTCGGGATATAGCACGTCGTACGAAACGCTTACAACGCTTTGCGCGCCGATTACGTTTTTCACGACGTCTTTGATAAGTTTATCGAAATCCGCCTTGCGCCCCGTCACTTCGAGGACGTATTCAAACGATTTTTCACCGTCCGGGTTGAACGTTACGCGGGCGTTTTCGGGCGGCACGTATTTTTCGTTCGCCAGATTTTCAAGCGAGCGAAGAAGCGACGGAAAGGTTTTCAAAAGCGCGTCCTTTTCGGAATAACCTTGCCTTAAAAGCCCCGTCAGTCGCTTTTCAACGTTGAACCCGAACAGCCGCTTTAACGGCGGAATACCTTCGCCGTCGGCGGAGAAGGTTTCGTCAAAACATATCTCCGCCCCGTCCACAACGATGACGCGCATCTGCGTTTTCGGCTTTGCCGCAACGCTTACCGCGCATAAAAAAAGCAGTACGACCAAAATAATTCTTACCTTTGCCATACCGCTATTATGTGTATATATTAAGTTTTTACTTTCGGATAAGGTTTTCTTGCGTGGGTTTTGTTATAT